>Ga0208038_1000139_pt1 | contig 74042 bp, 62 predicted proteins | sample June2015DPH_16_1_FD_184714 | JGI IMG/M metagenome (GOLD analysis project Ga0208038, IMG submission 184714) | Peatland microbial communities from SPRUCE experiment site at the Marcell Experimental Forest, Minnesota, USA - June2015DPH_16_100... | ecosystem: Environmental > Terrestrial > Soil >...
ATGATCGACTGGTTCTGGAACAACATGGGAAAGGGCTTCGCCCTCTGGCATCCCATTTAGCATAAGGCGTTCTATTGGGAGATCCGCCGCAGGACGGAAGAGCACTCGGGGTCATCCATGTGGCGCCGCAACGCTGGTCCGACGGAACCGTGATCGAGCCTCATATTCGCTTTGAAGACGTTGCGACACTTCCGCAGGAGGTCGCCGACCTTGTTGTATATAACCACTGTGTGATCGCCGCGGGGATTGCTCTTTTCAAGAAGGAATACAAGCCTGACAATAGCGTGGTCGCTTAGCCAATGGATGATCGCCCGACTGGAATCCACCTCATAACGGGCATCCGGCGGTTGTTGGTGTAATTGATTCCATGACAATGTCGGCTCCCACGCCCGAATAGACTTTGGTGGTGCCAACCAACCAAGGCCCGGGGAAAGGAGTCGAACTACGATCATTATAGGAGTGGATTACCATCCGGGCTTTCAGCAAACTGCATTTGTGGATATGGACACTGGGGAGTTACAGGAACGGCGACTGCAGCATCGCGAGGAAGCGGAAAAGTTTTATCGCGATCTCGGAGCCCAGGGAGCAAGCGTGCGGGTGGGGATGGAAGCGAGTGGGCACGCTCGCTGGTTTGAACGACTGCTGTCCGAGCTGCATTTTGAGCTGTGGATCGGCGATGCCGCCGAGATCCGCACCAAGCGGGTACGCAAACAGAAGACGGATCGCCAAGATGCGCAGCTGATTCTGCGATTGTTGCTTGAAGATCGTTTTCCGCAGGTCTGGGTACCGAACTGGGAGAATCGAGATCTGCGGCAACTGCTGTGGCATCGACACCGGATGGTGCAGGCACGCACGCGGATCATGAACCAACTGCAAGCGGTGGCGCTCAACGAAGGACTGCGCTGCAAGAAGCGGCTGTGGCGGGACGCCGGACGGGAACAACTGGAGTCGTTTCCGTTAGCCCCGTGGGCGAGCCGGCGACGGTGCGATCTGCTGGAGTTGCTGGACCGACTGAACCCAACGATCGCGGAGCTGACGCAAGCCATCGAGCAGGAAGTGGAGAAATGTCCCGAGGCGCGGCGGTTGATGACCCATCCCGGGGTCGGTTCTCTAACAGCGTTGGCCTTCGTGTTGATCATCGGGAGGGCAGACCGGTTTCAGTGTGGCAAGCAGATCGCGAGCTATCTCGGGCTGGTGCCGTTCGGGGAGTCCAGCGGGCAGCGGTGGCGGCTGGGGCATATCACGAAACAAGGCAACTCGCTGACCTCGTTGAATTACATTTTAGGGGAACGAAGCAAGGCCAGACAAAAAACGTGGGCAGAATCTACTCGGGCGCCTGATTTTTCAGCTCAGCAGCCTTGGCTCGTTCCCGGGTCGCCTCCTGCGCCTGTCCGAGTTGCTCGTAGGTATCGGCCAGATACCTGTGAGCCTCCGCCGATCCTGGATCTAGTTTGACCGCGCGGCTCAGTTTTGGCAGTGCAGGTTCAGCATGTGGTAACTATATACCACATATGTAGTAGTTAAAAGCCACACTCCAAGCGACTTTTGCCCGAATGTCACAGAGACAGGATTCCATCAGGACCACACCACTCTCCCGAACCGCGCTCGCAGGGGCTGCTTCCCTGCCCTGATCGCCATTGTCGGGCTTGCGATTCTCATCTTCGGGCCCTTCGTGTGAGGCAACAGTGCCGGCGGCATTCCGCCCAGCTGCGGTTCGGGACCGAAGAATCGACGCAAAACAAAACGTGACATCCGTTGATAACAAATGACGTGTTGGCTTCGTTTCGCAAAATCGGTGCTGAACGGTCAGCCACTGCCACCCTTGCTGGGCTTTCGGCTACCTACCCGGCAAAATGTGAGAGCCGAGCGAGCTTGCTCGGAGCTGGGCTCACATGTTTCGGGGCCATGTTCCTCCGATCCAAGGTAAATAAACTACGCAATCGTAAATTCAGCCGGCACAAAAACGGGCCTGCTTTGCGAGTATGTTCGCTCGCCAACAAGGCCTTGTGTCTTTTTTGCGGGTCCTGCTCTGATTGGGTTGGGCGTTTAATACTGGCTAACTGGTCGCCGGACGCCTATCTCGGCCCAGTTGAGGCGCTGACGAACTGTAGTCGCGTCCCGACGCAGAAGACGGAACGTTGCGAGCGCTATTCGGTACTCAGAAAACCCGTAATGGATTGATAAATAAGTATCTTATTTTATTCCGTAGCATCGATCTGGTATTATCTAGATTTCACTTGACTTTTCAACGGATGGGCATAGACTGAAAGCGGATCGGAGGTAGCCCATGCCAGCCACCAGGACCAAGAAGTTCGCTCCTGAGATTGATGCCGCGCTCTACGAGGAATTTATTAAGGTTGCCAAAGCGAACGGGCAGTCGCAGCGGTACGTGCTCGAACAGGCGCTGGCCCACTATCTGCACAACGTGGTTCCGTCCCAGCACCTGGTCCGGCCCGAGGTGATGGGTGCCTTCGAGCAGTCGGTGGCACGCAATCGTGACCTGCTAGAGCGTCTCGCCAAGTAAATGGCGCAATATCTGACTGTAGCAGAAGTGTACCAAATGCACTTTCTGTTGATCGAAAGATTCGGCGGCCCGCAAGGCATCCGCGACAAGGGCGCTGTTGAGGCCGCCGTGTTTCGTCCGCAAACCGGCTATCACAACTCGATCGAAGAAGAGGCGGCCGCGCTGATGGAGTCACTCGGGAACAACCACGGCTTCCTCGACGGCAACATGCGGATCGCTTTCACCGCTACCGATGTCTTCCTGCGACGCAATGGCTTCTTCATCGAAGTCGAAGGCATGGCCGGATACGAGTTCATCAGTGGTTCGATGGATCGGCAGCAATTCCGCTTTGCCCAAATCCTCGACTGGATACGTCGGTACATCAAGCCTCTCCGCTAATAATCCTTCAATGAGAAACTTCTCGCTGATCTCCAAGCGATTGCAAATGATACGGACACCTCGCGGCGACCGGCAAACCGAGCTGCCGCTGCACAGTCCATGGGTGAGTCTTAAAACGGAAGCTGCGGGCGGTGCTGCTTTGGCATGACCGCCGCGTTGTTTTTGGAGTTCGTCCTGAAATTCCTGGTTTAAACCTTGGATCCGTCTCCCGGCGAGGAGGCCGGATCGCAGGTTGCTTTGGTGATCCATGTCCGCCCCAGGGCCGTCTCAGGTCAATCTTGGGGAGGAATCTCGCGGCGATCAGGTTTTGTCTTGCAGGTCCCTCTGCTGGGCTTTTCCCCTGGCTTTGGCCCACCTGGCGTTTAGGGCCTTACGGGCTAGTTCCCGCCTTTGTTCGGCCGTCAGTTTTGCGGTGCGAGCCTTACCGCCCTCCAGCCCACCAAGTCGTCCGAGAGCCACTGCTGGGAATCGGGAGACGGGTTATCATAGAGGAAAGGTAGAAGATTGGTATAGAAGGCTAGAAGCACCATGAGCCTCAACGTCAAGGATCCGGAAGCCCACCGTCTCGCCCAAGCGATCGCCCAGGCCACCGGCGAAACGATGACCCGCGCCGTCACGGAAGCTCTGCGGGAGCGCTATGAACGTCTTCAGAGGCGCGATCCCGAAACGCTCGCCGCCGACATCCGGGCGATTGCCAAGCGCGCCGCCGCCCACATCAAGCGTCCGTATCTCGATCATGCTGAGCTCCTGTACGACGAACACGGTCTTCCCAAATGATTCTCGACTCCTCACCGCTCATCGCCATCCTGGCGGAAGAGCCGGATGCCGAACTCTATATCCAAGCCATCAGCCGCGCCCCGCGTTGCCCCATATCCGCCGGGAATTTCATCGAACTCTCAATTGCCATTGAGAGTCAATTCGGCGTTGAGGTCGCCCAGCAATGCGACGCACTGTTCCGCCGCATTGGCACTGTGATCGAACCCGTGACTGTCGAGCAGGCGCATCTGGCGCGCCAGGCCTTCCACGACTTCGGCAAAGGCCGCCACGCGGCAGGGCTGAATTTCGGTGACTGCTTCGCCTATGCCCTCGCCAAACTCACTGGCGAGCCTCTCCTTTTCAAAGGGAACGACTTCAAAAAAACCGACATCGTCCCCGCCCTATGACGCACGAGTCTCCTGAAAAATGACCGTATAGGCGCGCCTGCCACATGTAAAACAGAATCGACCGGATTCGACAAGCTCTTGCGGACCGGTTCTTTGGCGATCCAGATATCCACGAGGCTGTCGCAGGTCAATCTTGGGGAGGAATCTCACGGCGATCAGGTTTTGTCTTGCAGCATTCTTCTGTCGGACTCTGTTCTTCGCTTTCATCCACCGAGCGTTTATAGCCTTCTTGGCAATCTCGCGCCGCTACTCCAGCGTCAACTTCTTGATCTTGGTTTAGGGCCGCGGTTGCCCGGGTGCAACCGCCGGAAGCACCAGGTGGTGTCTCCTTTGTTCCTTCTTCCAAGGTTACACTACTTGCCCTTATCTCTTGGCCGCTCTACGAAACGATCGAGGTATCTGGATCCTTCTCTCTCGTATCCGAACCGGCACGGTCAACGTTTTCAACGTCGGCAGCACAGCGGCGGTTGGCACGATTGAGTTCGAGCCGGGCCTGCAACATGGTCTGCCCGCTATTCCACCTAGCCGAAACTACGGCCACGAAGGTCCGTCAGATGAATTCCGGCGAGGGGATCGGAAATCTAGCTTTTCTCGTCTCGCCAAATTGGTAAGTCACTCGAAAATCATCACTTCTTCCTTCTTTTTGGGCATTTCGCCCATCTCTCCCTTCAGGCGGCGACCAGGGTTATGCCGACACGGGTGGCCGCCCGCCGCAACTTGTCATCTCGAGTGGCCAACGGGAGCGCTTCGCGCAAGGCGAGTTCGACGTAAGCGGCATCATATTCGGTTAGGTCGTTTTGACGTGCAACCGAAAGGATTTGGTTGAAAGCTGTGCCGAGCTGAATTGGGTCAACCGAGATGCGAAGCCCCGCCATGCGCTGAAGCAACGCCGTAACTTGTGCCACTGTGATGCGCTTGCGTCGTTCTGCCACTAGCAACGCATTCGCAACCTCAAAAGGCCAAATGGCTGGGACACCCATCAGCCATATCTGATCGTCGGGTGGTTATGTTGTCGCCACATAAGAGGTCTGGCGCTGACGGTTATGCGGCGTTGGACCTTATTAAATGATCAATCAGATCAAGGTCCGCAAGTCGCACCACATAATCAATGGCGGACGCCTGCGCTCAGGAGCGTGACGGAGACTCGTTATCGCTCACGTACTAGTGTATTATGAGCGATAGATTTTCTTCTCATCGCTCGTGCATTGGAACTGGCAACAACCCGACTGGCCCAAGTTCACTTGGCAAGAGCCTCGTCTGGCGCGAGCCGAGCAACAGTTCCTCGTCGGGGCGGGCACCCTCGTGGGAGCGGTCAAGCATCTGAACGGCGACGAACGCGAACAAATTACCATCGAAACCATCAGCACCGAGGCCGTGACCACGTCAGAGATCGAAGGCGAGATCCTCGATCGCGCCAGCGTGCAATCCTCGATTCGCCGCCAGTTCGGATTACAAACGGACAACCGACGAGTCGGGCCGGCGGAACAAGGGATTGCCGAGATGATGGTCGATCTCTACCGCTCGTTCGCCGCTCCCCTTTCCAACGAAATGCTGTTCGCATGGCACAGGATGCTGGTCAGCGGCAGGCGTGATCTCAAAGATGTTGGACGCTATCGAACCGGCGGGGATCCGATGCAGGTAGTTTCGGGGGCGATTTATGAACCCACGGTGCACTTCGAGGCACCACCATCATCGCGAGTGAAGTCAGAGGTGCACCACTTCATCGCCTGGTTCAACCGAACCGGACCGGGCGGGCCAGAGCTGTTGCCCGCACTGACAAGGGCGGGGATCGCGCATCTTTATTTCGAGTCCGTCCATCCATTTGAAGACGGCAACGGCAGGATCGGCCGCGCCCTTGCCGAGAAATCTCTGGCACAGAGCCTTGGCCAACCGACGCTCATCGCGCTCGCCGCGACGATTCTTGCCAAGCGCAAGAGCTACTACGAGGCACTCGAAGCAGCCAACAAGCAAAATGAAATAACGGCCTGGCTAGCTTGGTTTGCGGGGGTGGCGATTGAAGCGCAACATCGCACCACTGCGCTCGTCGAGTTCTTGATTGACAAGGCAAAGCTGCTCAATCGATTGCGGGGTCAACTCAATCAGCGTCAAGAGAAAGTCCTGCTCCGCATGTTGCGCGAGGGTCCCGATGGTTTTGTGGGAGGTTTAAGTGCTGGCAAGTATGCCACCATCGTGGGGGCATCCCCGGCGACCGCGACTCGCGACCTCGTCGAACTGGTGGCGTTGGGTGCGCTGGTTCGGACGGGCGAGCGCAGGCACACGCGGTATCAACTCGCTATTCCACTACGCCCTGTGACTCCGGTAGTGCTGAACGAACACGGTGATTTGGTCTAGCTGGCAGAGATGCCAGCAACGACCACATTGTCGATGCCAAGATGGTCGAGGAGTTGGGCATAGGCATCGGCCTGCATCGCGGTCGTAGGGTTGCCGGGCATGATCGAACGAAGATAGCCGAGCTTCTGATGGCGGCTGAAGAATACTTGAAGTTGGGTGAACGCCCCGTCGCGACCGTCACCATCCAGGAGATCGAAGAGGCACGGTCACGATGGTCCACCCGCAAGTCGCTGCCACCGATCAGACTACATCCAAGAGTGTCGCGCCAGCGGTTCGTTTGCATTGCTGCCAGATGGCTCACTTTTCTCAACCGTCTCCAGGTCCCCTCGAAACCGGTAAAAGTGTACGACCAGATGATTATCGAGTTTACCGATTTCATGCAAAAAGAGCGCGGTCTGGCTCGGCGAACGATTGAACAACGCTGCTCCGCCGTGCGAGAGTTCCTCGATCGCCTTTGTGAGCGAGAACGCTCGCTCAGCACGATCACTGTCGCCTATGTTGATTCGGTCCACGCGCAGAAGGTGAACGAACAGCATTATGCTCGCGTCACGGTCTCTGTTCCTGTATTTGGAGAATCGAGACCATATTCACCTGTTGTATTTGCTGGACGAGGACGAACAGGAAGACTTGTCGAATGATGAACGCAAAGAGTTGCGCGCACTGGTGGCCGAAATCAAAGCAACAAGGTAGGGTTACTATCATGAAACAAACGACAAGGAAGAAAAAGACAGTGCAAGTGTTCAGTGATTTGAAACAATCGTTGCATGAAGCTTTGGCTTACGAGCAGGGCAAGAAGGGAGCATTGCGGGTTACCGACGTACCGCCGCCGCCAAAGCCGCTAACAGCCACCCAGATCCGAGCCATCAGGCAGTCCTTCAAGGTGAGCCAAGCAGTTTTCGCTCGGATCATCAATGTGAGCCCCAATGCGGTAGAAAGCTGGGAACAGGGAGTACGCCACCCGCGGGAAGCGACTTTGAAGCTTCTGACGATCGCGCATAAGCACCCGGAGATTCTTTTGTCAGGCGAGTAAGCGCGATCTTGCGATCGAGCAAAAGGCGATCCAGCAAGAACCAAAGGAACCGTCAGGATGACTGCCCACAGAAGGTAACGGGGTAGCATGCGTTTTGCTTGCATGGCCCGAGACTATAACACGATTGAGGATTGCGGACGGTTCGCAGGAAGGTGTGTGGGGGCGGGTCTCCGACCCACCCTGGACGGGGCGAAGCCCCCGTCCCCACACGCCCGTCCTGACCTGCGCCGCTATACGATCTTCTCGCCGACGCTTTTCGCTTGCGTGAAGAGCAACAGGTAGTCCGGGCCGCCGCCCTTCGAATCGGTGCCGGACATGTTGAAGCCGCCGAAGGGATGCGCGCCGACCATCGCTCCCGTGCACTTGCGGTTCAGGTAGAGGTTGCCTACGTGGAACTCGCGCACGGCGCGATCGAGTTTTTCGCGCGAGCTGCTATAGATCGCGCCGGTCAGTCCGAACTCGGTGTCGTTGGCGATTTCGAGGGCATGGTCGAGATTGCGCGACTTGATCACCACCAGCACCGGTCCAAAGATTTCTTCCTGCTCGAGCGTCGACTTCGCCGGGATGTCGGCAATCACGGTCGGCTGAACGAAGTATCCCTCACCAGCTTTGGTGTCGCGCGCGCCGCCGGTGATGAGGCGTCCATCTTTTTTGCCGATCTCGATATAGCGGAGGATGTCGTTCATCGAACCCTCGTTGATGACGGCAGCCATGTTCGGGTTTGCAGTGGGATCGCCAACGGTGATGCGCTCGGCGCGGGACTTCAGTTTCTCGAGGAACTTGTCGTAGATGCGCTCGTCGACAACGGCGCGCGAGCAGGCCGAGCACTTCTGGCCCTGGAAGCCGAAAGCCGCCGTGGCTACGCCTTCGACGGCGGAGTCGATATCGGCGTCGGCATCGACGATGATGGCGTCTTTGCCGCCCATTTCGAGGATGGTGCGCTTGATCCAGAGCTGGCCCGGCTGCTGTTGCGCGGCAGTCTGGTTGATGTGCAATCCGACTTCGCGCGAGCCGGTGAAAGAGATGTAGCGAATCTTCGGATGCGCCACCAGCGCGTCGCCGAAGCTCGCGCCGCTGCCGGGGCAGAAGTTGACGACGCCATCGGGCATTCCGCATTCTTCGAGCAATTCCACAAACTTCGCCGCCATCGTCGGCGAATCGCTGGACGGCTTCAGGACAACGGTGTTGCCGCTGACGATCGAAGCGAGGGTCATGCCGGCCATGATGGCGCAGGCGAAATTCCACGGCGGAATCACAGCGCCGACGCCGAGGGGAATGTAGGTCAGCGTGTCGCGCTCGCCCGGCAGTTGCACGGGCGGCTCCGCTTTGGCAAGGCGCAGGGCCTCGCGCGCGTAGAATTCGCAGAAATCGATGGCCTCGGAGATATCGGCGTCGGCCTCCAGCCAGTTCTTCGAAACTTCAAATACCAGCCAGGCCATGTATTCGAGCTTGCGCTCGCGCATCACATCGGCGACGCGGAACAGGAGCGACGCACGCTCCTCAACCAAAGTCCGGCTCCAACGGGCGAACGCGCTGAGAGCGGCGCTCACGGCCGGCTCGACGTGCTCAATGCCAGCTTTCTGGTGAACACCGACCACTTCCGAAGGTTGGGCGGGATTGATGGAACGAATCTTGCCAGAGGTCTTGATGCGCTTGCCGCCGACAATCAGGTCGTACTCGCGGCCGAGTTGGCCACGGACTTTCTCGATGGCGGCGTGCATCTTGCGCACGTTCTCTTCTTTGGTGAAATCGACAAACGTTTCATTTTTGAACGCGCCTCCGTGCAAGCGAACTTGCAGACGCGGCGGGGCTTCCATGGTTGCCATTATGAATTCCTTTCCAGGACGGAACATTGAACATTAGCGCGGATATTCGCGGCCTTTGATTTTACACCGGCTTGAGGGGACTGCCGGTAAAACAGCGAAACCTGATCTCGCAATGCTGCGGGGTCCTGAGCGTCCACGCCATCAAGAGTTCCACGTCCGAGACAGCGACGACAGTACCGGAATGGGCCGTTACGGCGCCTCCGCTGCCCCCGGATCATCATAAATATGGATTTTTTCCTTCCAGGTATTTGTCAAACCAGTTCAGCATGTGTTCGAGGCGCTCGACTCTGTGCCAGGGCTGGCCCGAATACGCTGGGATTTCCTTTTTGGATTCCCAAGCGGTTGGCATTGTACACCTAGTTGCCTCCTTTCGCGTCAATCTGACGCGGTTTCCCATCTCGGTCGTCCCCAGTGGTCTCCGCAGGGCCGGACTGCTCCTCACCGCGAGCCTCAACCCCGGAATTGCCTTTGCGCGCAGCGATTTTTCCGACATCGCTCCCTCGTTTACCTCTTTTGGACCGATCTTTCTGCTGCTTCCGCGCTTCGACTATCCTGCGGGCACCGGCAGCATCGCTATGCTCCGCAGCATCGCTATGCTCCGCAGCATCGCTCCGACCCTTGCCGCGCCGCACATCCGCCTAGCGCATCTTTCGAAAACCGCCGGTGCTAGGCATCAAATCCCCTGCTTCTGGATTCTCCGCAAGCTCTGCCTGTAATGCCTGATAGTCATCGTCGTTTAGATAGCTCGGCAAATGACGTGTGAATGCAGGCGCCTCAATGAACTCCATATAACGTTAGAGCTGTATCGGAAGCGAACCGGCGCGACGGATTCGGTTAGCTTGGACCTCAGAGTTCGCTTTCGGTACAGCCGTTTGAAGGAAGCCGCTTTGTTCGCGGCGGGCGCTATGGGATTTCAATCGATTGCGGGTCTTTTCGCTGGCCTTGGCCCACCGGGCGAGTACGGCATTGCAGTGGAGGTGTTTCGACGCCTTATCAACAGGAAGCTCAAGTCCTATCTCAATCGCCGCTTTTTTCTGCTTTCCGCTTGACCTTTGCCCATCGAGCACGTGCTGCTCGTTGAGCGATCGGCCAACCTGCACGCACGAGGCCCGCCCATTCATGCTGTCCTGCGGACGCAGCGATTCGCATGAGCGGCGCGTTTTGCATGATTCCCATGGTCATGTTATTATGACTATATTATTCCCGCCCCGAGGTGATGCTGTGAAGGAAATGGCAGCCGGTACATTCAAGGCGCAATGCTTGGCGATCATGGACCAGGTCCTCCAAAGCGGGGAGCCCGTCTTGATCACCAAACACGGCAAACCCGTGGCCAAGCTGGTTCCCGCCGAAAAACAGGCCGATGATATTTTCGGCTACATGACGGGCAAGGTGAAGATCGTGGGCGACATCGTGGGGCCCGTCACTCCGGTGAAAGACTGGGAGTGTAAATGATCCTTCTCGACACCCACGTCCTGATCTGGATGGCGAGCGACCCAAAGCGGCTGTCCAAAAAGGCCCGCGATGCCATTCGGGACGCAAGGCAGAAGACGGGGGTTGCCGTCGCCACTATCACCCTTTGGGAGCTGGCGTGGTTGGCGGAGAATGGCCGCATTCAGGTTGTGGGCAGCGTGGAATCCTTTATTCGGGAAACCGTAGCGCGGGTCATTGTTAAACCGATGACCCCGGAGATTGCCGCTCTCGCTGTCCGGTTGCCGGCTGGCTTCCCAAAAGACCCGGCAGACCGGCTGATCGCGGCCACGGCTATTGTCGAAGGCGTGCCGCTAGTCACGGCGGATGAGCGAATCCGTCAAACAAAGGTAGTACAGACCATCTGGTAGGCCGCAATACGGAAGTAGGAAGAAGCAGATGGGGTGCGGACTGAGAGAATCATAAGAAAAGGCGCCCCGCCGACGACGAACTTTCAGCCGCAAGTCCCTCCGGGATAGCGGAACCAGCGCAGCCGGACCGCGAACTGAGCCGCGGGGGAAGTGGAAATGTGACTTCTCCATTGGCTACTGCTCCGTTTCAGGCTTCTGTTTTGAAAGGAAGCGCTGAAGGTACTTGGAACCCTCTTTCTGGTACGCAAGTCCGTTCGTCAGGTGCGCATCGGGAGGACAGGTAGTCACAACGACAGGCTCGTAACCGTCATCCTCTCTTGACAATATTTCGTCATAGTCGAATAATTATTCGAGTATGGTCGAGTTGCGGAACGACTTCAATCACTGTCGCGAGCTGCTGCTCAAACGGCTCCGGGAGCCCGCTCCTGGGCGAATCCAGCTTTTGACCGGACCGCGTCAAGTAGGCAAGACCACGCTGCTTCTTGAGATCGCCGGCCAGTTCGGGGATGCCGCCATCTATGCTGCCGGCGATGAGCCGGACGCTGCACTGCCGGGTTTTTGGGAGCGTCGCTGGGCGGACGCGGAAGCCCGCGCTCAGCGCGGAACGGCGGTCTTGCTGTTGGACGAGATTCATCATCTGTCCGACTGGGCCAAACGATTGAAAGGCTATTGCGACCGCCAACATCGCCGCCGTGCACCCATTCACGTGGTGGCAACGGGCTCATCGGCGCTGCGCGTAACCACGGGGTCGCGTGAGAGCCTGGCCGGGCGCTTCGAAAGAATGGTTCTGAGTCACTGGTCGGCGTCCTCATTGGCCAGTGCCTTCCAGCTTTCCGCACGCGAGGCCGCCTTGAGTCTCGTCCGGTTCGGCTCCTATCCTGGATCAGTGGCGTTGAATGGTGATCCGGCACGTTGGCGCGCCTATGTCCGTGACGCCATAATCGAACCGGCGATTGGGCGCGACCTGCTGGCGCTGGGAACGATCCGGCGTCCTGCGCTACTTCGACAGGTGTTTGCAGTCACCGCAGGCTCCCCGGCGCAGATTGTTTCGCTTCAGAAGCTACAGGGGCAACTTCAGGACAAGGGAGCACTCGAAACAGTAGCTCACTATCTAGCGCGGCTGCAAGATGCATACTTGGTTGCGCCACTGGAAAGGTTCTCGACGCGAGCCCAGCGGCGGCGAGCCGCGCCACCCAAGCTGGTAACACTTAACAACGCTCTCTTGTCGGCCATGCACCCCGATGGTCCTCCCGATCCCGCCCGTGAACCGGAGCGATTCGGTTTCTGGGTAGAGAACGCCTGCCTGGCATTCGGAGTGAACCAGGGCCAAAGGGTGACGTATTGGCGGGAAGAACCGTTAGAGATCGACGCTGTTTTTGAGGGAAGCTGGGGTGAATGGGCGATTGAAGTCAAAACTGGCCGGTTCGATGCTCAGTCCCTCAAGGGGCTGCTGGAATTCTGTCGCCGAAACCCAAAGTTCACTCCGCTGGTGATCTCGGCACCTGGTGACGAAGAGATCGCCCGTCGTCATGGCATCCGTAGCGTCAGTTGGGAGGATTTCCTAGTGTCTGGCCCGCCGCCACGTTAAGGGCAGGTTGCGGATGAAGAAGAGGTAGAACCTGGCCAGGGCGGCACCAAACGAGTGGCGGTTTCTTCGAGATGGGGTCGGCTCTTTGCAACGACGAAGAGTGAAGTGTCGGTTCCACTCCGAGCGCCGTTCGGCTTCGCTCCGGCATCGGCGTTCACCCTCGCCGGAATGCCCGGGTGTACAGAGCTACAGCATGACAGTGGCGGCCCCTAAAGTGGCGGGCGGGCGCCCGCTCATCGAAGCCACCGGAGCGCGTCTGCTCTACTTGCCGCCCTACTCCCCCGACTTCAATCCGATGGAACAAGCCTGGTCGAAGATCAAGCAGCTTCTCCGTTCGGCCAAGGCCCGAACCGTCGAAGCCCTGGAACAGGCCATCGCGGAGGCCCTGGCCGCCATCACTCCGGAGAATGCCTCCGCTTGGCTCTTCCATTGCAGCTACGGTCTACAATAACTATGAAAATAGTCTAGCCTACTGGTTCGTCGCTCTTTCGCCGAATACCAGTTGATCTCCGCCGCGCGTGTCCTTCGACCTGTCCGGCAATCTTTCCGGGTGTCCGCCCTGACGCCCTGGCGTCCGGTATTTTTTTTCGACCCGAAAAATCAACCACGCTCTCCAGTTTCCAAACGGCTTCTGCCATCCCGCCAGCATTCCAACTTGCCTCAGCTTCCTTGGCTGCCACAACTGGCGTCAAATCAGCGGCGTACCCGGTGGGCAGATGGCGATTTACGGAATCGCTGATGGCTCGATACGAGCAATTGACTATTGCCCCCCCGCAGCGCCTAAGATGCCGCCGTCCTGTTCTACCCAGGAACCGGAGTTGCGTAGACTTTGTTGGTGCGATCGGGAGGCGTTTTCACTCTGGTCACCTGATTCGCTGCAGTCGAGGGTTGGACATAAAATTGCGCCCCTGATTTGGGAACGGCCTATACTATCGGGCGACAAGGATTCCTTCCATGAAGCAAGCAGCGCTTGCAGTTCTCGCTGTGTCTGTGCTTTTTTCTTTCTGGTCAATTGGGGCAGCAGGTCAGGAATTAGCATCTTTGACGGGCGTGGTCACGGACCCCACGGGAGCTGTGATCCTTGACGCCAACGTGCAACTGGTGGATTCGAAAACCAACGCCACCTACAAAACCAAAACCAACTCGGTCGGCGCGTACACCTTTGTCAAGCTGCTGCCTGGCCCGGGATACCAGCTTACTGTGACCAGTGAGGGTTTTGAGGCGCTCAAAATTTCCGACATCTACATTGCGGTCGGGGCCACGCATACAACGAATGCGCAACTGCAGGTGGGCAAGGTCAGCGAAAAAGTACAAGTCTCAGCCGCGGATGAGTCAGTCAGTCTGAATACTACGGACACTGTGATTGGTAATGATATTGATATGCGCGGGGTACACGAATTGCCGATCGAGGCGCGCGAGTCGCCCTTGGCTCTCCTCGACCAGCAACCGGGTGTGGTGGACACCAACGTTACTAATGACCCGAATAGCAGTCGTGAGGGAGCCGTGACTGGGGCACGAGGCGACCAGAACAACGTCACACTGGACGGCTTGGATGTAAATGACTTCTCTACGGGCCAGGCTTTCTTCACGGTGGGAGACGCTCCGGTTGATTCCATCCAGGAGTTTCGCGCCGAGACGGCCAATCCTTTGGCGGCCAGTGGGCGTGGCAGTGGGGCACAGATTCAACTTGTGACCAAGAGTGGCACCAACAAGTGGCACGGTTCGGCATTTGAATATCTGCGAAACACAGTTACCGAGGCCAATACCTTTTTTAACGACCGGGACGATATCCCCAAACCCAAACTCAACCGCAACTCGTTCGGCGCGAACCTGGGTGGCCCAATCAAGAAAGACAAGCTGTTCTTCTTTTTCAATTACCAGGGAAGAAGGGATGCGCGCGCAGATTCCGTGATCACGATCGTTCCGCTGGACCGCTTCCGCAACGGAAATGTCAGTTACATCAACAGCAACGCGGGTTGCTCAAATCTGAGCCGCATTAACACCCAGCCAAGCTGCATCTCGCTCCTTAGTACAGCGCAGATTCGGGCCCAGGGACTGGATCCGGGCCAGGACCCGAACACGGGTCTGCCCGGCCCCGATTCGTCCCTCTTGAGCTTCATCAGCAGCCGTTATCCTCATGCCAATGATCTGACGGTGGGCGACGGGGTCAACACCGGCGGGTTTCGCTTCAATGCCCCGGTCGGGAGAAGCATTAACGACTACGTGACCCGCATTGATTACAACCTGACCGACAAGATGAAGCTATTCGGCCGCGTCAGCATTCTCCGCGACAACGGTGGCGACGACCAGAATTTCCTGGCGCCTATTCAGTTCCCGGGAGACCCGCTCACCCGTGAGGTCGTGGATACCAGTTACGCTTACGTGGTTGGGCACACTTGGGCCATTAGCAACAGTAAGGTAAACCAGTTCTTCTACGGCGAAACACGCTCACAGCTGAACTTTCCTTTGCTCTTCAATCCTGCCGGGACGAACGCCTTCACTTTCGGGTCACTGAGCGGTCCCTTTCTCGGCCAGCAAGTCCCCCCCAACGCCGGACTATCCCCGTTCCCATCTTTCGCGACGACTTCACCTACGTTCGCGGCAGGCACAACATTCAAGTGGGCGGCACTTTCAAGCCCATCCGCACGCGGTCCACGCAGATTTCTGATTTCAACTTTGCCACCGTGGGCCTGGGACAAAATCTGACGAGCCTGCTGGCCAGTAACCAACCTTCCGACATCCTTCAGGATCCGGTGGCCTTAAACCTGTGGAATAGCGACTTCACCTTGGCCTTGGGAAGGTTCGCCAGTGTCGACACGAGCTTCAACTATGACCACAATCTGCAACCGCTGCCCCTGGGCACGGGCCACACCCGCGATTACCGGTATTACGAGACGGAAATCTACCTGCAAGACAGTTGGCGCATGCGCACTGATGTGGCGATCACGTATGGCCTGCGCTGGCAATACTATTCCGTGCCCTACGAAACCAACGGCCTGGAGGCCATTCCCAGCCAGGACTTTAACCAGTTCCTGAATCCCCGCTTGCAGGCTGGCACCCAAGGCAGCACGGGCCCGTTCCCGTTTGTGACCTATGACCTAGGGGGCAAGGCGAACCACGCGCCCGGACTCTACCACCCGGACTGGAAGGATTTTGCCCCTCGTCTCAGTTTTGCCTACAACCCTGGCGCGACAAGTGGCTTTCTGGGGCGCCTGCTGGGCAACCGGGAAACCGTGATTCGCGCTGGCGCGGGGGTGGTTTTTGACCATCCCGTGGCCAACGCCCTCAATTACATTCAGGACCAGGCTTCCTATTTGTTCTTCCAGACGGTCGACACTCCAACCTCGGGTAACCTGGCAACCGATCCGCGGTTTACTAGTCTGCAAAATGTGCCGCCCAACACCGCGCCCGCCGTCACCCGCCCGGCCACGCCCTTTGTGGCTTCCGGGGTTCCCTACGGCTCGGCTGTAGGAGCAGGCAACTACGCGATTGATCCTAACCTCAAGACGCCGTATTCGCTTACTTTCACCTTGGGCATCCAGCGCGAGCTGCCCGCCAATTTTCTCTTTGAAGCAAATTATTTCGCCCGCCTGGGCCGCCGCCTCTTGGCCCAGGCCGATGCCGGGCAGGTGGTGGACTTCAAGGACCCGGCCCATCCTACGCAGTTCCTCGCCTCTTCGTTCGCCTCGCTATCCAAACAGCTAAGGGCCGGCGTGATGACCGTGACCCCGTTACAATTCTTCGAAGACGAAATGGGCGCAGCGGCCCAGGCCAACTATGGAACCAACTGCGGCGGCGTCTCACTCCTGTTCGGCTTTTCTTCACCTGAGCCGAACTGTACGCAGTTTCTCGCCGATGCTCTCGCTACGTTGGTGTTCCGCGGCGATCTGGGAGATGCGCTACAGCAGTTGAATGGCGTTGGTCTTATTCCGCAGGGCGTTGGCTTTAATCCCCAATTCATTACCAACGACTACATCACCAACAAGTCCTTCTCCAGCTATAATGGATTGCTGACCACGCTGCACAAGCGGCTGTCTCACAATCTGCAATTCGACGTTAACTATACCTACGCCCATTCCATCGACAACATCTCGGCGCCGGCCAACAACCTCTTCGGCCAAACTGACAATTACGCGGGCGGACTGATCTGCGACGTCACCAACCTCCGCGTTTGCCGCGGCAATTCGGACTTCGACATCACTCACAATATCGGGGCCACCGGAATCTACCAGCTGCCCTTGGGACGCGGCCAAAGATTTGCCAGCAAGGTTCCCGGCTGGGCCAATCAACTGATTGGCAGCTGGCAGATTGCCGCCATCGAAAGTTGGCACACCGGTTTCGCCTTCCAAACCGTGGCCAACGCATTTCCGTTGAGCTTCGTCAACAATGTTCCCGCGATTTTCGATGGCGACAAAGCGGCCGTCGCCACCCAGATCCACACCGATCCGGCCTCGGGCGCGGTGCAGTTATTCGCTGAACAGGCCAAAGCTCTTTCCGCCTACAGCGGCCCGCTCGGGCTGCAAGCCGGTTCCCGCAACAATCTGCGCGGCCCGCGCTACTCCAATCTGGACCTGGGGGTGGCCAAGCATTTCCCGGTTCGAGAGAACATGGCAGTTGAGTTCCGGGCCGACGCGTACAACCTGTTCAATCATGTGAACTTCGACCTGCCGGGCGCGGTGGGGAACGTGGGCACGGCCGACATTACCAATCCCACCCAGTTTGGCGTCATCACCATTGCCGCACCCTCGCGGCAGATGCAGTTTGCCCTGCGGTTTGATTTCTAGAATTGCAATTTGCGGTGATGCTCTGGGTCGCAGTATGTCCAGATTTGCTCCCGTCAGAAAGTCCGCACAGATGATCTCCGGGCAACAGCCTCTGCTGTTGTCGCTTCCCAGCATGAGCGCCGCCGTCTCCAGCGCCTGTTCGATGACCGGAATCTGGCTGTTGCACAGCTTGAAGTAGATGATCTCCAAGGTTCAGTCTCCCGCCCGGTCAGCTCCTTCTCCACTTCCCGCCTAAGAACGAACGGCGGATCACAGTAAGCCGCACTGATCGCTAGAAACCAAGCATCCCGCAGGGTGGATGATTGCAGGTTTTCCAGTAGAGCGGCATGTCAGGGCATTTTGCACCGTCCGCACCGTTCGTAAAGCTGTGCAGCACAGTTTCCTTTCCGTCGCTCCGGTTGTTTTGTGACAGGAGTGGCGCGGCCTTATCGCAGGGGTGTTTGTTCACCTAGGGCTCGCGCATGCTCGCGTGCGTCCTGCTCCAGGTTAAAACGGCCTTGGGCCGCATAGAACTTGGCCAGCGTCGTCCAAAGTTCCGGATTTGAAGGAGTGAGACTCAGTGCCTGCTGCTGAAACCTTACTGCGCGATTCAGGTCTCCCAGACTCGCCCAAATGTGTGCGCGACCCTCCGCGACTCGTGTTTCAATTTCGATTCTCACGTCAGGAGGCTCGTAGTCGGACTTCGCCTCCGCGACGTCGAATGCTTCCAGTGCATGCTGGGGTTGATTCATGTTCAGATACAGTACTCCAAGAGAGGAATAGTACTCGCTAGGACGGACCGAAATCTCGGCCGCTTGCTTCATTGCCTGAACGGCTTCCGCGTAGCGATGCTGCGAGTTGTACAGAAGGCTCAGGGAGTACCAGTTGGCATCGCTTGGATCGAGACGAGCCGATATCAGGTATTCGCGTTCCGCATCCTGTATCCGCCCATTTGTCTGGTACAGCTGCGCACGGGTGCGATGCAGATAAGGCTCTTCCGGGAACATCTGCAGCGCTCGATCTAACGCGACTTCTGCTTCAGAGTTCCGTGACAGTCTGTAGAGAATTGAGCCCGCATTGGCGTAAAAATTGAATAACTCAGCGCGTCCCCGACGCGAGCTATCTGCCAGCAGAGTCGCGGGAGGCTCGAAGGGTATTTTGGCGCAATCGATCTGCAGACGTTTAATCACGTCTGCATTTTCGGGACGGTTACGTACGAAGATCGCCCCCTCTTCGTCGAGATAAACGGGCTTCCACGCCTGGCTGTTGCAGAACTGTGCCAGGTGGGCGCTGCCTAGTCCCCAATAGCGGGCGAGGGAAAATATAAGCGTGTTGATTCCACGCTGGTCAGCTGCTTGTTGCCACCCCAGTGAGTCGGGAGCTTGCTTCATCAGCTTTCTCTGCTCGAACATAAGTTCCCCAAAGGGAATAGCCCGGCCGTCGATGTAGTCGGGGTACCGCGGCCCTAGACGGAAAGCCAAATATCCACCCATGTTGTATTCGTGGAAAATGTTCGCGGGAAGCCCCTCGCGCAAAACGAACTCCGCGGCCCGTTCGGGGTACCACGATGAAAGGCCTGTCCCGAAGAGAGTGGCTTGTGCGGCAGAGATATAGGCATGTTCGGAAACCAAGTCATAACAGCGAATCGCTACCAGTAGCAGACTGATTCCTATCAGCACGATCGTCACCGCGGCCGTATACGAGTTCTGTGCTGATTTACCGTCGTCCGACCTGGTTCGATCTTTCTCTGGCGTCCTTCGGATCAAGCAACCCGCAAAAATGGGTGCGGCCACAACGATCATCACAATCGCGAACAATGCCTGGAAACGAAGATTCCGTGTCGAGAGGTAAGCGGATCCGAGGAGGAGAACGGTTGAGGCCAGCTCTTTTCGCCGGACGGCGACAAGGGCGGCCACGGCCGCGGCGGCGAGCAGCCATAAGTAGCTGCTGTCGGGATTGCGCCAAGCGAAGGCTTGCGACAACGTGCCGGCAGACAGCGGTGTGTGTCTCCATTCGGCGATAACGTTCTCATGAATCTTGAGCTCGTGCTCTTGCCGGACGACGGCCGTGTAGATTCGCGGTCCCCAAGGGTTGCAGAGCGTCAATAGCACCGCAGCCAAGAGCCAGGGGGCAGCACGACGCAGACGCACGCGGGCGGTCGCCTGCCTTTCGGCGAAAGGGAATTCCGAGAGTTCGAAAGCGACGTAGCCTGCCAGTAAGGCAAGACCAGCCACAAACCCCAAGTGCGTATTCACCCAAACCAGCAGAATTATCGGAACCATCCAAAGGGGCGCGTATCGCCCGCGGAAATGCCGCCATAGTAGGACCAGGAGGGCTGCGAACAACACGGTCGTAAACAGATCGGCACGAGGAGCCGTGCGAGACGCTATTCGCGGGATTGCCAGGATGGCAAGTAGGGAGACAGCTATGCCATCTTCTCCTCCCACATATGCAATTCCGACTGTTCCCACACAGGCGGCGGCGTTCAGCCATGACAAAGCAGCAAAACCAACCAGAGAATAGAGAGCGTAGAGGAAGAGTTCAGAAAAAGGCGGATAGATCCATTCATGACCGCGAGCTGTATAGGATAGAACATCACTCGATGGGATCTGATGATGATCGAGAATATATCTTGCGCTTGCCAGTTGCCAGCCGGTATCAGCATCCGTAACCGTGCGCAGACCAGCTAGCGCAGCATAGAGCAAGACCACACCCATGAGGACCCAAACCCCGTAGCGTCGGTCAAGTGGGTTCGATTTACCGCTTTGCGAATGTCGTCTGTGCTCCTTGGTCACGTTTGGATGATATATCCGATCCAGAGAGTCGGTCGAACTGCGCAGCAGCACAAACAGCGGGATGGCTTGTCAGCTTCTCGCCAATAGCAAGGAAGACGCCCTGCGCTGGGAAGTATTTCGAAGCATAGACGGGGTGCACAAGCACATGAAACGTATCAAAGAATTCCTGCAGCGGAGGCGAGGGATTTGCGAAATGGCCGTGCGCGAAAGTGTCGCCCATCAGTGTATAACTAAACTCGTCGGTGATGCGTGGCACCGGCTCGCGGAGAACGGCGGCCACAAGCAAGCAGCCCATAACTGTGCCAATGGTTAAAGACAGAATCGCGCCACGTGGATTGATATCGCCCAGCTTGCCGACCCAAAACGTGAACGACCTCAGCGCCGTCGACGCGAGAGCGATGGCTAATAACAGAAGCAGCAGGTCTAAGAGTTCGACCATATGACAGAAGTATGGAGAGCTGCTCCTCCTTCAGACCACTCCTCACCACCCAGCGTGCGCAAAACAGGCGAGAAACCGAGTGCGGCCCAGTATCCGGCTGCTTGGCCACTCCGATGAAAGAATGACCATTGTGAGCCGGGGCACAATGTTTGCCGATCCGTCGGGATGTTGATCTTGGTTACGTGATCACTCGATCATTAGAAACATATAGAGACCATTCCGTGTGCTCACAAATATCTAAGCGGCAGTGCTCTTGTTAATTGTCAGTTTGTTGATCCCATCGAGCGCATGAAGTCCAAGGTTACGTCCGACCCAGCTAGGCATCCACGTTTTTCCACCATCCATCGAGCGAAGTACACCTCCGTTTTTCCGTCACAACAAAATTCTTGTCCGTCGGATCAACGAGGATCTGGTCAAGTGCATACCTGGGCAGATCTGAAGAGGAGAATACGGGATGCTCTCCGCGAAGTCGATAAAAACGTAGGGCGTCATCCGGCCGGGCGATACCGGCACGCAACTGGCAGTTTGCCACTCCAGAAAGCCAAGCGGGAACGTGGGACTCCTGTTCCCGCGGGCGATTCACAGCGGGGGCAGCTCTATGACACCCGCAAGCCATCGCTCGACGCGTCATGAACACGCAAGCGAAGCCACAGCAGACGCGGGGGGAGGGGCCGCATATTCGAGCCCAAATCGGGGAAGCGGAAGCGCATGCCCGGGAACTACCGAGGTGGGCTGTCCTTACGAATCGGGGGAACCTGAAATCGCGGGAAGTTCCATGCCATTGGACGAAACTGGCCACGGCTACCAGCTCGATCGAGACATGCTGCGACCGATCTGACGCCACGGATGGTGTGCGCGGCAAACAACGAAAGTTACAAATGCTAGCACAGGCCGCCCGATGCCGAGAACTCCTTACTTCTTGTGGAAAATTCATCCGGAGTTTTACGCCTTCCTTTTATCGAAAGGCCGCAAACGTTTGCACATTGCGGCTTTTGGCGTGTGATAGTAGTTGACTATTGGCTCCTGGAGTGCGTAGCATAATCCCGTTCCGCTCAGGAACTGGAGTCCTGTGAATGCCGCCAGGCTACCTAGTTCGATCCCCAGGTTTTCCTTTAGAGCCTTACGCGGAAAATTCCCCAGGAGAGAATCCCTTATGAATGCAAATCTTCTCACCCTGACAAAAGAAACGAGAGAGTTTCCTATGAAAAGACTTCTGATGCCAGCTACTGCGCTGTCCATGAAGAAAGTGGCCTTTGCCATCCTCGGCTGCGCCCTGCTCATGTTTATCGGCGCCCCACTCTGGGCGCAGACAATTTCAGATTACGGTGTATGTAATTCCGCACTGGAGAGCAACCAAGAGCCGCCCGACCTTGGCACCGCAACCGGTTGTGGCGCACTAATCACCGTAACTTCGGTTGATGGGAGCGGGAAAGCGACCGCCTTCACCGTACAAATCCCAAACAACAACAGTCCCGCTAACGGGAACCCCTATGACGGCGCCGAAGCCACACTCATTGGAATTATAAACAATTCCAACGGGGCGTTGCGTTCCATCACTCTCAGCTCGACCGACATCACGTCCGGCGGGATCTTTGCTTTCGACGGCGACGGGCCCTGCAACTACCTTTACGCCACATTCAGTGACACGGGCGATTGCTACGGTGCCGGGGGGTACCCTTATCCCGACCCCGGCGATTATCAGGGACCGAGCAACACATTTAGCAATATCAACGCAGTTTCTTGCACCACAACAGACTCTGGACTTTGCTACACCAGCGGAACGGTCAATTTCAACAACGCCTACGACGAGAACGGGGACCTCGGGATTCCTCCGGCTACTTTTTGCGACCAACCCTGTAACAGCACCTGGTTCGCTTTGGAAGGCACGCCCCAGTCGCTCGCCGGTTATGTGGGGCCTATAACGCCTGTTGGGGTGGGGACATCTGACCTCACACCCCCCGGAACGCCGCCGATCACCGCGGTGCAAGTCACCTTTCCTACGGGTACGAGTTTTGGCACCGTTGCGTCTATGAATGTGGTCGAGACGCCGGAAGACCCCGCTACGTTCAATGGCAGCAGATTTCCGCCTGCTTGCAATCCCTCAACTACTTCAGGTGGTCGCTGTAATGGTACGGCGAACACTTTTTCCGGCGGCTCACAAGTCCCCCCCACACCATATGCCAGCGTGCAGTGCGTTCCCATCAACGGCAAATGCGTCGATTTGTTGTATCAGTGTTTTAACAGTAACGGCACCAAGATCGATTGCATTAGCATCGTGCCGCCTCAAGGGACGCTTATCAACCTAACCAACCAGTTCGCTTCGGCACAATTCAAAAACCTGGCCATGCTGATTGCCACCGACAATCAGAACGACTGGGCCAACATCACCACGTTCGTCAAGCCTGGTGATATTTGCACGAAACCTCCGTGCGGTAGCGGCGGAGGCACAAAAGGCCTCAACACTGAGGTTGTGCTCGCCGACCTGACGTTGCCCTGCCAAGTCTTAAACTATACGCTCAGCCCGACGCACGGCAGCCCAGGCACGACCATTAATCTGACCGGAAGCCTCAAGGGCTGCTCTTCTCAACTGGCTAAGTATGGTGAGAAGACGCTTTTCGGCGCCCTGTTTGCGACCGCTACGTTCACATTCTATGGGCCTTTGCAGCCGCCTAACTGTACTTACCAGACAATAACGTCTCCCGCGTTTCCACTCCTTGTGCCGTTCGGTTCGACGTTACCCTTTAAGCTCCCGGTGACGATTCCGAAGAACGCCTGCCCTGGAACCTCTGAGGTCACCAGCTCGATAATTTCGGGGACGGTCACGTACGTTGGCTCCGCAACACTTACGGTTCCCTGACGGTTGTATTTCCCAAGAACCGAGCCGGGCCAAGGGCCCGGCTCTCTTTTTGTCTTGCGTTTCCTACCTTGCGGTTTTTGGGGCGGGTTGACCAACCGGGAACTCTCACTGCAGTTGGTACAGTAAATGGGGGCACATCAGAGCAGCGCTTTAGCGCCACGTCAAGTGTGGTGCTATGATTACGCGCTCGGCGTCTGAGGTGGAGAGAGCGCATTTTTTTCGCAGCCTACTTAGCAGCGCCAATCAAGTCCGCGAAGAGTGCGGGCCTTAGCCCCTGGAGGGGCTGTCGGTCCAGGCCGCGCTAGGCCATTGACCTTCACTGAGCTCAAGGCCAGCTGACAGCGCGAGACACTACCTCTTTGCCGCCCCGGCCCAGCGGGTCGCTTCGCTGTAGATGGTATGCAGGTCGGAGCGCCCCAGCACACGGTCTGCGCCGGGATCCTTCTTGATCTCATCGAGCAGGCGGACCGCTTCGCGATACTGGCCAGTCGCATCCGATTCATTGCCGGAGAGGCGGAGTGCGGTTCCCAGCAGGTAGTGGATCTTGGCGCTTTCAAGTCGCAGGCTCAGTTTCTCGCTCTTCGCCAAACTCTGCTCCAGTTGTGGGCGAGCCCGCGAATAATCCTTGTTATTGATCATCGCTTGCGCCAGATAGACCGAGCATTCGACGGAGAGTTGCCGCTGGCTGAGGGCATCCGCTTGCTGCGCCAGGTGGCCAAATTCAGCGGTCACGGCCGCCGAGTTGCCCTCGGCGAGCGCTGCCTTCGCAAGGTTAATCTTCGCGATGAGGCTGGCGCCCGCTTGGCCGTGCGCGGCGGCCCGCGAGGCCTGCTGGTACATCTCTTTCGCTCCCTTCACGTCGCCGCCGTAGAACAGCACGTCGCCCTTTGTGTTCAGGATGGTGGCCTTCAATGAGTCGTTCTTCAGCTCGCGCGTCAGTGCCTGCGCTTCGTCCAGAGGCTTGTCGGCTTCCGAACCCCTGCCCGCCTCCGCCAGAGATTCGGCGAAATCCGCCAGGGACTGTGCCATCTCCAGGCTGCGGTCACCCGCGTCGCGAAGTGGTTGCAGGGCGTCCTGCATGGCCGTGACCGCCGCGCCGTACCGGCCCTGGCGCGCGAATATGAAAGCCAGGCTGTGGGACTGCGCGCCTGCGCCGCTTTTGTCGCCCGCGTTCCGATAGAGGTCAAGGGCCCGCATCAGGTCAGACATCGCCTCCTCGTCCTGCCCCGTGTTGGCGTAAGCGATCCCCAGATTGTGCAGCGTTTCTGCGATAGCAGTGGGGATATTCAGCTTCTGCCGCAATTGCAGGGCTTGCTGCAAATAGGTGAGCGCGTCTTCGTTATCGCCTCTAGCCAGGTAAAGGATTCCGATGTTGTTTAGGCAGAGGGCCTGGTTGTTTTCATCGCCGGAATCGCGCTGGATCTGCAGCGAGTCCTTGTACATCTTGAGGGCTTGTTCGTGCTTGCCCCGGTCCAGGTAGAGATTGCCCAGATCGATCAGGGTATCTCCAACCTCCTTCTTGGCCCCGATGTCCCGGCGTATTTGGAGCGCCCGATTGTAACTGGCTAAGGCTGAGTCGGACTTGCCCATCAGGACTTGCATCTGGGCCATTTCATTCAGGTCGGACGCCATGGCGCGCTTCTGGCCGATCTTCTCATTAATGTCCAGCGATTGCTGGTAGTTGCGCAGGGCCTCATCGGGCTTGTTCAGCACCTTATACGCGATGCCCATGGCCAGCAGGATCAGCGCCTTCTGTTCCTGGTTATCCACCTGAATCGCCAGGCTGAGGCCCTTGTTCAGCGGATCGAGCGCCGCTTGCGGGTTACCACTCATGATCTCAACCGCACCCATTTGCCATAATGCTTTGATGTTCTTGGGGTCCGCTTGCAAAACCTTTAAGAACACGGTCCGAGCTTTGTCATAGTCACCTTGATCTCGATAGAGGCTACCCAAAGCGTACAGAACGTCACTGTTATCGGGCAGGGTTTTGGACAGGTTCTCGTACGCTTGGACGGCTTTCTTGTTGTCCTTCACGGTGCGGGCATGGATGGCTTCGATCAGGTATTTTTCCACTAACGGCAGTTGCTGGCTCAAGTCGACAGCCTTACGGGAATCCTGTTCCGCATCGTCGTCGTAACCCAGGGCGGAGTCAGCGTCGGCAAGGCGCGAGTAAGCCAGCGCAAACTGCGGGTCCTCTTTGACGGCGGCCTGCAGTGCCCTAACCGCTTCCAGGTTCTTGCCGTCGCGCAGGAGTTGTACGCCCCGGTTGTAGTCGCGGAGGGCCGGGACCGATTCTGACGTCGGCTGGAAGGAAGACGCCTTGAGTTCCTCGAGCACGTCTGACGAAACCGCAAGATTGTGACGGACAGCATCGGCGAGGCGGTCGACGGCTCCGGGGATGTCTTTCTCACCGGCCGCTTCGATTTTCAGCGGTATGCGTCGATTGTGCTTGAGGTCCTGCAAGCTGGCGTCAATGCGAATCTGGTCGCCGAACTTGACATACTGTCCGGAGACCACTGTGTCGGCGTTGCTGGACTCGGAGATCTGGCGCAGGGTTGCGGGATCGAACTGCGTGTTTCCGGTCATGTGCAGGTCACTTAAGATCTGGTGCAAGCGATCGGGAGAGACCGTGCGCAGGCTGGCCGATTGACCGACATCGGTGGTCAGCATCTCCGCCAGGCTCGAGCCAAGCCAGTCTAGGCTAGGGTCGCCCGAAGCGTTGCGAAATGGCAGAATGGCCAGCGATACCTGCGGACCAGCGGGAACGGTTGCGGTCGGCTGTGCGGAGTGGGTTGCAGGGCTCTTCCAAACAGCTAAGCCGAGAGCTAGCACGACGAGCGCTGCGGCCGCTACCCGCCAGACGTTCCTCGGTCCACGCAGGACTGCGGTCGTCGCCACACCAACCCAACTGGGGTGTGTCAGTTCCGGCGCGTGACCCGCGTCCAAATCCGCCAGAATCTCGCGTGCGTTCTGATAACGCAGAGTGACATCTCGCTCCAAGCATTTCTGAATGATCCGAGCGAGGTACTCCGGCAGATCGGGATTAAGCTGCTTCGGGTCCTTTGGTGTTTCGTGTACGCGCTGGTACATCATCTGCATCGTCGACTCAGCACGCTCGAACGGCAGATTGCCGGTCACCAGTTCGCATAAGATCAATCCGAATGCATATAGGTCACTGCGATGGTCAACTGGCTTGGTTTCCGCCTGCTCCGGAGACATGTAGCGGGGCGTGCCTAGAAATTGCCCCGTCCGAGTCATTCCCAGGTCGGACTCCAGCGACTTCGCCAAGCCAAAGTCGGAGACATAGATGTGGTCGTGCTGATCAATCAGGATGTTCTGCGGCTTCAGGTCGCGGTGGACTACGCCCTCCTCGTGGGCGGCGTCGAGCGCTGCGCAGAGTTGGCGCGCGATGTTCAGCGCACGTTCCAGCGGCAGTTTTCCCTCTTTCCTCAGCAGTCGACTGAGATCTTGACCTTCGACGTAAGCCATCGAGATGAACTTCGTATCTCCGGGGCCGTCGCCGAGATCGTGAATGCGCAGAACATTGCGATGAGAAATCTTGCTCGATAGCAACAGCTCCTGCTTGAAACGCTGACAAACGTTGGGATCGTGCGTGAGATCACGACGGACCAACTTCAGCGCCACCGTGCGCTCCAGTTCTTTGTCCCATCCCTTGTATACCGTCCCCATGCCGCCTTCGCCCAGGATGCATTCCACACGGTAACGCGGCCCGAAATCGGGAGCTCTATGGGACGGATCGGATAGCGCCGCTTGCGGTTGAGGCAAAAATGAACTTTCCAGCGTCGCTGCCGAAGATGGAGAAGAAGAACTGGAGACCGAAGTTGGGGCGTCGGGTGTCGCCGAATCGCTGGACGAGATAAGCGTCTCGGCATCGGGACCGCCCAGCGTACTGCCACAGTTGGTGCATGTCGAAGCAGCATCACGGGCATGGGCACCGCATTTCGGGCAAACGATAGCACCTGCAGGCGTCGCGAATTTGGATGGCGCCGGCACAGGGTCGATCTTCGAGCGTTGCCCCGTAAACGTCATCGGTCACGCTCCTCGGTAACAACTTTCTACGCAAGAGCCGGGCGACCTCTATAAACCCATTCTCCCGACGAGTGCAGATTTCACACGTTTCGTACCGATGCTGATGAACCGAACGCACTCATTCTAGGCCATTGGCGCAAAGGAATCGAGAAGAAACCGGCGCGCTACAAACAATGGCTGGGGTCCAAATTGGTGCTAAATCAGCGAAGAACTGTGTATCTGTGGACCTTCCCGCCACTTCCCGACAAGTCGGCAAAACAGATCTGTCGTTTCGCCCTGTCGCTTGGCTGCCCGCGCTGTTACCCTTTGCTGATCAGATCAGACAATTGCATCCTACAATGGGCATAGGAACGATTCCGATGAAAACTAGAGGCAACATAATCCTAATCGCGGGCGGTAAATCCGGCGGTGGCCGGGGCTTCGCAGAAGCCTTTCATCCTTTTGGTTTGCGCGAGACGCTGTACTTCGTGTGGGGAGACATTCGATAGCATGGAAATTCCCTGGCCGAACTCCCTAGTTGTCCATACCGAGAACGTCTACCGCCATTACCAGATGGGTGAGGCGTTAGTGCGCGCGGTGGACGGAATTTCCATCGACATTCGGGCCGGGGAATTTGTGGCTTTGCTGGGCGCCTCGGGATCCGGCAAATCGTCGCTGCTTAACCTTGTTGCGGGCCTTGACCGTCCTACTTCCGGGGCGGTGATCGTTTACGGAAACAACTTGGCCGCGCTCTCACGGGAGCAACTGGCCAAGTACCGCCTCCATACTGTCGGCATGGTCTTCCAGTCGTTCAATCTGATACCGAGCATGTCATTGTTGGAAAATGTAGAGCTCCCCATGCGCTTTGCCGAAGTCGATCGCCGCGAGCGTTCCACTCTTGCACGCCAGTCGCTGGAACGTGTGGGTTTGATTGGACGGCTTTCGCATCGGCCGATGGAACTCTCGGGCGGTGAACAGCAGCGTGCTTCGTTGGCGCGTGCACTCATCAACCGGCCCAAGCTTCTTCTGGCGGACGAACCGACGGGCAATCTCGACAGCCGCACCGGCACAGAAATTATGGAACTCATTCGTAGCTTCAATCAGTCGCTGGGCATGACCGTGCTGATGGTTACGCACGAGCAGGCCCTCGCCGAGAAGTATGCCGGGCGGATGATGCATCTGGCGGATGGAAGGCTCGTCGATGACGTGCCCAACGATGACAAGCCCAACATCTCGTCAGTCGAGGCGCCCGCGCCGCGCGGAGAAATACAATGAAGTTTTACGACGTCACTGACCTCGCTATCCGCAACCTGCGCGAGTCCGGCTTCCGCAATTCGCTGACCACGATCGGGATCTCCGTCGGTGTGGCGTCGCTGGTCGCGATGCTCTCGCTCGGCATCGGCCTGCAGCAGCTCGCTTCACGCCGACTGCAGAAGTCCGGCTTGTTTGACACTGTCGTGGCCACGTCCAGGCGGGACCTCCGCAACTTCCGCGAACAGCGAGACGACGGCCCACCACCGGCCGAGAGCCCTGCGCTGGACGAACCGGCGCGACGGAAGATCGAGCAACTCCCCGGCGCTGTCGAGGCCTATCCTGATATTCGGTTCGTTACAGAAATGCGCTTCGACGACAAACCCCACTTGACCATGGTGGCTGGTGTCCCGTTCTCCGCCAAGAACAACAATGATGCTTTCGATGGAATGCAGGGCAGTTTCTTCTCGTCGGAGACGGGTCCGGAAGTCATCCTGCAGAAGTCGTTTGCCGAAGAGTTGCTGGGCATAAGATCCAAGCCGGGCGCGGACGACACAAATATTGCCGAGTTGGCCAAACCTCTACTCGGGAAAGAGTTGACGATGCGCTATGCCGAGCGCACCGCGTCTCCCTCATCGACGGGGCTTAGTGATGGTGCGGCGTACTCGGTCGTTTCACGCCAGCAAGCCCTGAAAATTGTGGGAGTGACGGACCTCGATCCGGATAGCATGCGCGGGACCGCCCGGGCACGTGTCTTCCTCCCGCTCAAACTTGCGCAAGACCTGCACGTCATGCAGTCCGGCCTGCGCGATGCCTCGCCCAGCAGCGCGCCAACCTATACCTCAATTAGCGTGCGGGTAGGGAATCCCAATCAGGTCCCGGCCGTTGAAGATGCCATCAAGAAGATGGGATTCAGCGCTTTTTCCCTTGTCGATGCGACTCGCAGTATGCGCCAGTTCTTTGCCGTGCTCGACGGGTTCCTTGCGATCTTCGGAAGCCTAGCCTTGGCCGTGGCTTCCATCGGCATCGTGAATACGCTGGTGATGGCCATCCTCGAACGCCGACGTGAAATCGGAATCATGAAGGCGCTGGGTGCCAGTGATGCTGACGTGCGCGGCCTCTTCTTCGCCGAAGCAGGCGCTATGGGTCTCGTCGGCGGTGCAGTTGGAGTCACGCTCGGTTGGGCGATCGGGCGCCTCATTAATTTCGGAACGAACATTTATCTCGAACGCCAGAATTTTCCTCCGGCACAGATCTGGTCCGTGCCGCTGTGGCTTGTTCTCAGCGCGATCGCTTTTTCCATCGTTGTCAGTCTGCTCTCGGGGCTCTACCCGGCGGCCCGAGCCGCGCGTCTCGATCCGGTGCAGGCACTGCGCTACGAGTAAACTGATCCGATGCGCCGTTGTTTGCGATGGCTCACGCTTTTTTGTGTCCCGTTCCTGTTCTGCCAAGCCCACGCTCAGGGCCGCATCGATTGCAACGCGCTGGAAAGTCGTGTCCTCACTCAAACCGTTCACTACTGCGTTATGTTGCCACCCGGCTACGACACCGCGACTGCCGGCCGTTCTCCGCGGCGTTATCCCGTGCTTTATTTTCTGCACGGACTCGGCGATAACGAACAGACTTTTTTTAAAAGCGGCGGATGGGACCTGATCGAGGACCTCCGCCAGCAAGGACGGATCTCCGATTTTCTGATAGTCGCGCCCGAAGGGAGGCGCAGCTTCTACATCAACTCCGCCGATGGCCGCGTGCGCTACGGCGATTTCTTCATCCGCGAGTTCATTCCTTACATCGAGTCCCGTTACTCTATCCGCCGGGAGCGCTCCGCACGAGCCATCAGCGGTGTCTCGATGGGCGGATACGGTGCGCTCAGGTTTGCTTTTGCCTATCCGGCGCTATTCTCGTCGGTCAGCGCGCAGAGTGCTGCGCTTATCGCAGAGTCGCCGCGACAGACTGAGACCATGCATGCGGCGACACCGCTAAATGGGCTGCTGGGAGCGGTGTTCGGCAACCCTGTTGACCTCCATCACTGGAACCAGAACAGTCCTTTTGTCGTGGCAAAACAGAACCGCGCGCGGCTACGGACTACGGGGCTGTCTATATATTTCAACTGCGGCCGTGAGGACGAATTCGGATTTGACAAAGGAGCCGCGGAACTCCACCGGCAACTCCAGGCAGAAGGCATCCAACACGAATTTCATCTCTATCCCGGCAACCACGGCGCCGCGTATTTTCTGGCACACCTTGGGGAAACGTTGATGTTTCATTCGCGTGTGTTTGCCGCAGGGAAGTAGTTCTCTCGGGCAACGGTGATCGCACGATCGTTGGCGGGAGAACCTCTAGCCCTATCGTTTGACAAAGTTCTGAAAGGCGCAGATCTGGAGCGCCATTTCCGACAAGATGTCGACCGATTGGGAATAATGGGAGGGCTCTTCGGGCCGGTGGCCCAACAAGCGAGGTCGAACCTTGTCAGGATAGTCGACACACAACAGATAATTCGCTTACTTCCGGGTTGCCCGTGATCTAGGAGCAACCCGGTAATTGAGAATCCAGTACGACCCACAAGCCGACTTCCCGGGACGAATCCGGCGCGGTCTTCGCTTTGGATTACTTTCGGCTTGTCGACCATCCGGTCGGAGCCGTCGCGCCCGCTGCAACGTGCACTGATGGTCAGTGCGCAACGGCGGGGACATAAACTCTGTCCGCCGAGACCAGTTCCGCATTCGGTACTTCAGTCGTGATCTTTACTTGCTGCAGCCCGCTCTTTTTCTGCGGCTTGGCAGTAAACGTCAACAAATACTGGTGGGTCAACCGACGCGCCAAATCATCCAAGTAAGGAACAAAGCTTACCGGCGGCCCATTGAAGCCGATGGCATACGATTCACCGCCAGTCTCTTCTGTAACCCGCGAGAGGTAAATCTGCCCCTGGTATGTCCGGTAGAAGCTATGACTGGAGTGACCCACACCAGGTGTATAGATCGCAAAGACAACGATGCGGGCGCGCTGAACATCTTCGATCGCCGACGCTAGATACGGATCCTCCAAATCGTTGCCGTCGTAATAACGATCAATTCCATCGGAGACCATCAGTACCTCCCGCCGGGCGGTGCTTTCCGGCCAGCGCTTGACCAGATCGCTAAGAGAGAAGTATGGGCTGCCATTCACACCAGGCACTCCAATGGGAAGACGCAGGGCTTTCGCCGCCAGAGCGTGATCGCTCGTCAGGCTCTGTTCCACTTTCGCGCTGCCATTCTGCATGTAGGCAATCCCAATCTTGGTCGAGGCCGGCTGTGCGGTGATCAATTTCCGAAGATCCTCCAGTTGTGAACCGAGACTGGAATTGGACGAGTCGTCGAGAAGAACAACGAGTTCGAGTCCTGCGTGATCTCCTTGCGCAGGAACCCAATCGGTCACTTTGTCCCGATCGCGCCCCTCGTGAACCATCACATCCTCGCGGTTGAGGACCGGTACGTCGGAACCATGAACAGCTTCGACGGTAACCAACATTTGTACCGATACCCCGTTTGTGGTTGGGGTTTCCTGAGCCACCACGCTTGCGGTGACCGACGCCCAAAGAGACAACCCCAGTATTGCGTTAAATGCAAAACGGCGCTTGTTCATATTTCCTCCTTGATTGGGAAAACGTCACGGATGGGACACGCGGCTTTAGCAAACCCGAAACCTACGTCGAAAACACAATGGTACGGGAAACAAGAAGCCAACGAAGAAAAACCGTCGGCAGGACCTACATCTCCATGCTCGAATGGATGACTCGACAGCGATTTTGGTTGGCTATTGTCGGCCTTCTCTGGATGGTAACCAAACGACCTGACTAGATAATCATGTCGGCTCCGAGACTCCGAGTTGACTTGGTGCGCTACCCGCGATGGGGGCGAGTATAGTGAGCTTCCGCGTTGGGGCTAGTGGCTGACACAGCGCAAGAGGCGAAGTCCGATGACAAGCGTCCGCTGCGCATCCCGGGTGACGCCGAGAATAAGCACATCTTGGTGGTGGACGACGCGGGATCGGGCAAGTTCGAGCATCATCCGGCAGGTAGGTGGCTGGTCTATGCGTGGACGGCGGTCATGCGCTTGAGGGTGGGAAGGGCTTTGATGGTTTTTCCGGCTTCCTGCTGGGCGATGCGCAGATCGTAGAGGCCTTGCAGATTGATCCAGAATTCGGCGCTAGTGCCGAAGAAATGCGCCAGGCGCAACGCCGTGTCGGCCGTGATGTCGCGGCGTCCGTTCAGAATCTGGGTGATGCGATTGGTTGGAACCTGCAGCTGGCGTGCCAGCGAGGCGGCGCTCATGTTGAGTTCCTTCAATTCCTCGGCCAAATGTTCTCCGGGATGGATCGCGAGCAGTGGCATGTTCGTTCCTTTCGTCGTTCCTCTCCTACTGGCAACTGACTCCTAGTGGTAATCGACAATTTCAACATTCGCCGGACCGGGGGAGCGTTCTGGCCATTCGAAGCAAACACGCCACTGGTCGTTGACGCGGATGCTGTATTGGCCTTTCCGGCTGCCCTTCAGGGACTCGAACCTGTTTCCAGGCAAAACAGCAAGGTCGCTGAGCGTGAGCGCCGATTCGAGCCGGTCCAGCTTCAGACGGGCGGCGCGTTCGATGCCCGAGAAGGCTTTGACACGTTTTCCGGCCGCGAAGGCGGCAGTTTCCTTGTCCCGGAAACTAACGATCATGAATGCAGTCTAGCGACAAATACGCCGTACGTCAAGCGTAACGTCCTGATGGTTGTGCGCCCGGAAGAGATTTCGCCATAGCGTCGATCCTGGCTTCGAGCACTTTGCGTCGTGCAAGAATGTCATCGAACGAGAGGGGTTCGTCAACAAACATTTCACGTAGCGAGAACGTAGGACTCGCCCCGAGGCTTGATGTAGGGTTGTCGTCGCTGTGCAACCGGGTTGCACAAACTTGTGGCTCGGTACCCTGCTCCTCCCACCAACCAATGCTGACGATGAAGGCCGCATTGGTTGCAGCCAGGATCGAGCAAAGACCAAAGACAAATGGAGGATGGAAAGCATTGTGCACACGCTGATACTAGGCGAACACAAGGCGAATGTCAACATCCAAATTCTCCATGCCCTCATGAAGGTTCGGCAATAGCCGTCGGAAGGTGGCAGTCTTGCCGGTCTGGCGGGCGCCGGTCAGCACCACCACTGGATTGGTCCGTGCGGACCGTGTTGGCAAATGAGATCCTTATGTCAGGCCTTCAGTTCAGGCGGGGATTTTTCCGTCACCCGGCAAAGAGTCATCAGGCGGCTCAGAACCACGAGACCCATTCGCCCGACGTCGGCTCTGCAGGTGCTCGAGCCGATCAAGAGCCCGACTGAGGCTTCGGTCGGTCGCAGTCTCATAGCGAAGAATTCTGTCGAGATCATCCTTCTTCGGAATGATGCCTTGTGCCAACCTAACTTCCACAATGGATTTGCGGCTCGCTTGTGCGAACTCTTTGATAAGATCGACCCCTATTCTCGCTGTATGCAAAGCGAGGGCGGTACGCTCCCGGTCAGTTAAAACGTAGGGCAGATGAAGCTCTTCTCGACTGACTGCCTCGATATGGGGCCACAGCGCCTCAAGCGCCGGCATGGCCGCAAACATTTTCTGCTTAAGCTCCTGCGAGATTTCGCCTGTGCCCCGGCGTGACCTTCGATAGCGGAGTTCCTCGTCCGGCCAGCCAGGCCAGAAAAGGACTCAGAGAGCGCCTTCGGTTGATAATCGTGGAATCAGCGAAACCCCGCTCTTGTTTGAGGAAGGTCAGAAACGTCTGCAGGTAACGGTTGCAAGGCAACTGCTCGCTTTCGAGACACATGCTAATCTGGACACGGTAGTGCTCCTTTCGGAAGAAAAACCATCCAGTATCAGCCGTCGCTTTGCGGCGGGAGCAATGTTCTTGCCTTTCCACAACTCGGCGCGTTACTGTCACAACGTTATGCCTCTCCACGCGCGTGAAAAGATCGGACGAAACGATGCCTGTCCCTGCGGTAGCGGCAAGAAGTACAAGCACTGCTGCCTGCCCGGCTATGCTCCGTCTATCGACCACGCGTGGACGCGGCAGCACGAGGAGTCGGAGCGGCTAACGCGGGAGATCACCAGGTTTGCCCTCCGTAAGTTCGGGGAACGGATCTATGAAGCGTGGCAGGACTTCAACATGCGTGACGTTCCGAAGCCGCTGGAAGAGGCCGCAGACGAACGTCAGATCTTCATGCCCTATTTCCTTTTCCAGTGGAATCCGGACGCTCGGCGTACCACCGCGCGCGGGCGGGGCGGAGCTGTGGCTCGCTGGTACATGCTGGAAAAGTCGAAGCAGTTAACTGCGATGGAACGAATGTTCTTGGAGCAGGCCACAACGCAGCCGCTGAGCTTCTATGAGGTGGTTTGGAACGAACCCGGCGAGCGTGTGCTAGTGCGCGACGTTCTGATTGGCGGGGAAACGGAAGTCATCGAACGATCGGGAACGCGAGACTTGCGGCCGGGAGACCTGCTTTTTGCTCAGATCTGGTACGAGCCGGAACTTGCCGTGTTCGGCAGCTCGGCACCCATCCGCATCCCACCGGACAAGAAGATTGAGGTCATCGAGCTCCGAAAAGAGCTGAAGAAGAGAGTCGCCAAGCAGAATCGTTATCTGACGCCGCACGATCTGCTGCGATATGCCGACTTGATTCGTGCCACCTACTTGGACATTCGGGATCGACTATTTCTTCCGCCGGTGCTGTGCAACACCGATGGAGACCCGCTGCTGTTTCACACGCTGGCGTTTCGGATCGAATCGGCGGAAGCGGCATTCGACGCATTGGCCCCGCTGGCAGTGGGACGCTCCCGAGAGGAGTTGCTCGACGATGCGGAACTGGGCGACGACGGGAAGTTGCGGAAGGTGGACATCGATTGGATCAGGGGAGGCAATCGTAAGTTTAAGACCTGGGACAACACCATCCTGGGCCACATCAAGATTTCCGATGAACAGGTGATCGCAGAGGTGAACTCGGAGAATCGCGCCATGCGATTGCGTAAGGAGATTGAGAAGCGGCTCGGTTCGCTGGCGGTCCACGAAAGCACCGTCGCCCAAACGCTCGAAGAGATGCGGAAGAATACGCCACAAGAAAAGGCCGAGGATGCGGATCTACGCGACGCCGAGATGACAGCGATGTTGCGCGACCCGGAAGTGAAAAAGCAGCTGCAAGCTGTGATGCAGAAGCAAGTCGAAAGCTGGATTCACGAGAAGATCCCTGCGTTGGGCGGGCGCATGCCCATGGAGGCCGTTCGCGATCCAGACGGCAAGGAAATGGTCGAGGCACTACTTCTCGATTGGGAGCGACGCGATGAAAAAGATGTCTCTCCAAACCAGATTCGCCCCGATATAGGCGTCCTCCGCCGCTTGTTGAACCTGGCTCCTCGGGTGTGCTGAACGTCAACTTTTCCAACTCAACAACTCCAAATTATGTGGCGTTGGCCTGCCACGCAGGGCGCGTCTTTACGCGCGTCCGGCGGCGAGCGCCACATAACTCTCTGCGCCACATAAGGCTTATGTTGTCGACAACATAAGCCCACGAAATCGGGCACTCCTGGAACATGAAAGCAAAACCCGAGGTGCGGCGCACGCGCTGGTTCGACGAGGCTTTTGCCTCCTATTTCGAAGCAATCGCCCTGCGCGAATTCGCGGGGCAGAAGGCCTTCGACGATCGCATGGCGGGATACCGCGAGCGCTTCCGGAGCGAGGCGAAGAAGAATTCGCGCAATGCGACGACCCCAATCGCGGAGTACGGAAAAGAAGAACTCGGCGACAATTCCTATACGAAAGCCAAGGTTTACGAACCATTCCAGGGGTTAACGATATCAAGATCACAGTCCTCGAAGTCTGCAACATTACGCGTCGCGAGTTTGGCCCCTCGTACTTGGGCAATGGCTGCAATCTGCGCATCCGCGTGGCTGATAGGTCTGCCGAGCGCACGGCGGTGAGCGGCAATCTAGAAAAAACTCGCGCGGCGTCGCTCTCGAACCCGAAGATGCGGCCCGCCAAATCCTCGGCAAACATAGCTTCCGCCGCTGCCAGCAGCCCCTCTCGGCGCTTGCCCTTCCGGAATCAAGAAGGAAGGCGTACTACCTGATGTCCATTCACGAGCACCTGCCACCGCAGGCGAGACGTGAACTGAAAGACGTGGGATGGACGAAGGGGATCGAACTGGCGAAGGTCGCGCGCCGGGACGGTCAGGACTTCGATTGTGCAACCTGGTTGCACGAAGCTCGAAAGCTGCCGAAGGAGGACTTCAGGCGAGAGGTGGAGAAGGAACTGACGGGAAAGGAAACCGAGCGGTCGGAGTTGTCCACTTCAAGGTCTATCAGTTCTCGATCGGAAAAGCCGCGTGTCGCACGACAGGCTACCGCCCCAGTAGGAACAACAGTTTCTAGCCGATGAGGTGTGGCGCGATGACACTCAGAAATTCCGTTGAGCTGATGATCTTGGTGTTCCTCCAGAACTTGGGGAAATGGCGTTGGTTGCCAGTCAACAGGTAGTCTGCACGAGCGACGTCAGCACATTCAAGGAAGATGTTGTCAGCGGGGTCAGAGGTGATTTGGGCTATGCGCGACGGCACGACGACGCGAGCATGATTCCTGATCAATTGCAGCAATTGCTGGCGTAAACTCCTGCGAATCTTGAGTTCGGGACGGGCGAGCACCAGGGCGTATTCCGCCACAATAGCCTTGGAAACATACCAACGAGCAGGCTTGGTCATTGCGAGCAATACCACCGTCCGCTGTAGCCCTTCCGGTTTGAGCGCCGCGGACACGACTACATTTGTGTCGATGACAAGCCGAAGCGGAATCATCAGTTCTTAAATTTGCGCGCGGCTCTGGCGATCTGGTCGATTTGCTTGGCACCTAACCGATTCGTCCCCTTTTGCTTGGATTCCCGTCCGATGATTCGAAGGACCTCGGGCTCAGGGACCGCAAGGCGCACATAATCCCTGATGCTGAGAAGCACGGCCCGCGGGCTACCCCGCTTCTCTATGACGACTGATCTGCCCTCATCCTCGACACGACGAAGAAGCTTGCCGAAATTGGCCCGCGCGTCTAGGGCTGTGACGACAATCCCATCGTTCATAAACTCTCCATTTCGACTGATTAAACTGTACAGTTCGAGTCGAACCGATGTCAACAATACTTCCCGCTAAAGGTCACTAAATGGGGCGTATACGAAGGAAACTCCTACGGAGGCCCAACCCTCTAATGCGTTGACGCTCAAGCCCAACGGGCCTAACATTCCTGCTCAAAGGCCCCCTCCCACCCACTTACGAGCTAGCCCCTAGCCTCCGGTCCCTACTCTCGAAAAATGATGGGAGCCCGGATAAGAAAGGCTCCCGACTTGCTTTACAGGCCTTTATCTTTCAGGTCGAAGTACTGGTTCAAAGCGCGTTGCAACTCCCGATTGGTGTCGGCGAGTAAGCGGGGGTGGAAGTCGGAACTCTGCGCGGCGTCCGGGTTTCCCTCACACATGTTCCGACGCATCATCTCCAGAAGTTCCTTCAAGGGCGGATTATGCACAAATCGGTGACCTCGGCTGGATTCCGGTTACGGGAGCGATGTGGCCGCATGGAATCCGGGCCAGTGTTGCGCAAGAACTGAAGACGTGGAGTACTCGAATGGCGACAGAATTGGCCGGAATTTCCTTTTAGACCTTGAGAACAGCGCAATTGTATGTTCATCCGGCCTCCTTTTGGAGGCCGGGACTGTAACTCGCGGCTGACGCAAGCACCGGTCAGAAGATGAACTTCATCCCGAACTGGCCGATGCGAGGATTGTGCGCGCCCGAAGGGTGCAGGAAAGTGGAAGGCGGGTCATTCAATGAGCTGTTACCTTCCACGCAGTCCGTACTTCCGGAATTGAGGGTCACGCCGCAGCTGTAATTGTTGACTCCGTTCCATTGCGGGTGATTGAAGATGTTGAAACCCTCGGCCCGGAACTCGAACGCCTTGGACTCGCCCAGGGCGAAGTGCTTGAAAAGCCCCATATCGAAGTTGGTGCGGCGAGGCATGTTGAGCGAGTTGCGGCCGGAGTCCCCAAAGGTGAGGCCGGTCGGCTGGTCGTAGGCGGCCGGGTTAAACAAAAGCGGCCCGATCACTCCCGACTCATATTTTTCCGATGCCGGAATGGAGGCGTGGGGATTCCCCACAATATCCGCGTAGGCTCCCGAACCGGCGCCGTTGGCGACTCCGGCGTTGTCGGAATACGCGCTGATGATGTCGAACGGCGTTCCGGTCTGCATGGCGGCGATGCCGGAAAGCTGCCAGCCGCCCAGAAATGTCTTGGTCTTGCCGGTCGAATGCCGGAAAAACGGCAGGTCGTAAACGTAGCTGACGGTCAGGATGTGACGCTGGTCAAAGGTGGAACTGGCCCGACTGGACGGAATGTTATAGGAGTTGACGAAGCTGCTGTCGTAGCGGTCGGAAGAGTCGTCAATCGAGTGGCTGTAGGTGTAGGCCAGGGTGAATTCGAGTCCGCCGATGGCGCGTCGCCCGCTGACCTGCAGCGCGTTGTAGATCGAGTTGGCGAACAGATCGATGCGCTGGATCTGATCGTAGCCCGGATAGTTGACGCGGACGCCGTCAGGACCGATATTTCCGCAGGCCACGTTGAGGTTGTTGATCGCCTGCCCGGTGACTGGGGTTCCGTTCGCGAGCTGGTTAATGCCGTTGGATAGATTGATGCAGTCAGCGCCGCTGATCGGCTGCCCCGGAGCATAGGGATTCTGGGCTGCCGGCACTGGAGGGAGTTGATTGATATCGCGCATCAGCGACAGGTGGGTGCCCTTGCTGCCCACGTAGGCGACCGTGAGCAGAGTGCCACGTGCCACTTCATGCTGTATGTCCAGATGCCACTGCTGCACGTAGGGCCAGATCGCCTTTTGAGGCCCAGGGATCGAATAAACCATGATGGGGAAATACTCGGAGCCGGTCCCCGACGCGCCTCCGATGTTGAGGTAGCCGGAGGGTCCATTCGGTGTCCCCGAGATATTCGATTGATATGAATTCACGACCAGCGGCGGCTGGGCTTCGAGGGACTCGTTGTTGGCTTCGTCTCCGTTCATATGTTCGAAGAAAATCCCGTAACCGCCGCGCAGCGAGGTTTTGCCGTCGCCCTTCGGATCAAACGCAAACCCGATCCGGGGCGCGGGGTTGAAGAGGTGACCGCTCATGCAGCCGACGGGAACTCCGTTAGCGCCGCAATTGACCATACCGCTGAGGGTGTTGATCGACTGGCCGGGGGGAAACACGAGCGAACCATCCACGGGAGAAATCGTGGGTGCATTGGCGGAGTTATAGGCCGCGGGGTCGAAGTTGAAGGCGTGCCCGTACCTTTCGCGATAGGTTCCGTACAGGCTGAGGCGCACGCCCAGATTCAGCGTGAGTCTCTTGGTCGCATGCCAGTCGTCCTGCACGTAGGGCTCAAAGATTTTGTAGCGGAAGTAATACTTGATTTTCTGGCTGGCTTGGCCGAATTGATTGATCTGGCCGAGCAACAGGTCGGCAACGGCATTTCCGGTGCTGTTATACCCAACCGTACCGCTGTAGCTCTGATCGCCCTGACCCGTGAAAACCAACCACCCCTGGGGTTCGACCGAGGCGTCCTCGTTTTTCTGGGCGGCTACAAAATACCCACCAAACTGCAGGTTATGCTTGCCAATAATCTTGGTGACGTTGTCTTTGTAGGTGTAAGTGGGATTCGAATTAAACCAAGGCGCTGAGGAAGTGTCAATGGTGAAGCCCTGGCCGCCGCCGGAGTTGCTGTATTCTTGCCCGTTGTTGATCACGAACTTGGGGAGCGCGCCGCCAAAACCATTGTTGAAGATTCCGGTCATGGTCATGCTCGAAGGCCGCTGCCATTGATTGCTGCCCTGTAGCAGGCTGAGGTGGTCGGTGGTGTAGCTGGCGACGAATTCATTCAGCAAGGTGGGCGAGGCGGTTGCCGTTAGGTTCGCGACCATGCTGACTCCGGGGCCGATGATGGTCCCCCCGATCGCCGGTATCGAAGATCCGGACCAAGGCGATATCGGATACCACTGCTGCCAGGTGTCGTGGATAAAGCGGAAGTTGCCGTGTATTTTCGGGGTGAAGTTCTGGTCGATCTTGAACAACTCCTCGTGCCAATGCGTGATCTGGGGCCAGCTTTCCTGGAACAGGTTTGGGGGCTCGTTGGCCTGCGGGATGAGACCGACTAACGGACCCGAGTTCACGATGTCGATCTGGCTTTGACCTCCGTTGATGCTGCCGTTGAGATTGTTGTTGTTGAAGCCGTCGAACCCTAAATAGGGGCCGGTAGTGAGTGTCGGATCAACCTGGTAAGCGGGACAGTCGGGGTAGAAATTCCCCATATAAGTTGAGGGAGCATTCGTCTGACTTCGGTAAAAGGGTGTGCCAGGGGCAGGGCAGGCATCGCTGAAGTCGCCGCCGCGCTCTGCCGTCGAGGGAAGGTTCTGGCTATACACCGCATAGGGCACGTCCTCCCGACGGAACTCCTGCGACCAGAAAAAGAACGTCTTGTTCTTAATGATCGGACCGCCAAAGATGTAGCCAAAGTCGTGTTTCTTGTAGGCGGGCTTGTCCGTGTCCGGGGGATCGAAGTAATTGTGTGCGTTGAACGCCTCGTTGCGCAGAAATTCGAAGGCCTCCCCGTGAAACTCGTTGGTTCCAGACTTGGTCACCGCCTCGATTGTGGCCGATCCATTTCGGCCGTACTGAGCGCCGTAAGTCGAGGTGAGCACGCGCACTTCCGCCAAGGCGTCGATGCTGGGGTAGACGTTCAGCGTTCCGTTGCTCCCATTGTCCATGTTGTCGCCGCCGTCGACCTCCAAGTTGTTGTACTCGGTGCGGCCGCCGTTGACGGCGTAAAGGAAGTTGCCACCCACCCCCACGGTCCCTTCGTCCTGTCCGGTCTGGTTGCTTACGCCCGGGACCAGCGTGATCAACTGGGTGAAGTTGCGGCCGTTCAGTTCGAGCTGGCTGATCTGTTTGCCCGTGATGGTGCCGGCGAGCTCGGAGGACTGCGTCTCCACTTGGCCGGCGGCGTTGCCTTCGACCAGCACCGTGCTGCTCACCTTGCCCACGACCAGCGTGGTGTCGACGCGAATTTTTTCACCCACCCGCAGCACCACCGCCTTGGCCTGATACCTCTCAAAGCCCGGGGCCGTGATCGTCACGTCGTAGCTGCCCGCGCCCAGGCCGGCGACCAGATAATCGCCGTCCGAGTTGGTCTTGGTGGTGCGGTGAATGCCTTTGTCCGCATAGCTCACGGTGACCTCAGCCCCCACAACCACGGCGCCAGTATTGTCGAGCACCGTACCGGTGATGACCCCGTTCACCTGCGCAAACACCGGAACCACAGCCAGCAGAAAACACAATTGGACAAACCACAATCCACGTCGCGATTTCATGATCTTCCTTCGCCCCCAAAGTGAAGGCACCGAGCCCCGGCGAAAGCATCTCCGCGATGGCACGACAGGACTGGTTGTGCATGCAATGTGCGCGTCGCCAAGGCAGCGCGACCAAGTGGAGAAAAACCTTCAACCCTCACATTGAATCGGAATCTCCTTTTTGACTTCAAACGCGGCGATAATAGTATACGCATCTCGCCTGCTCGCGACATTGCGAAACAAATTGTCATCCGGAGCGTGCCCAGCGGTCTGAGATTCACACCAGAACCGCCGAAATTGCACGCTATTCCGCCACTTTTGCAACACCTCTCCTCCTTGCCTAGTCCTTTGTGGACAGATTCCGCTGCTTGAGCGGGCCCCCGCCGATCTATCCCGTCGGTACCGGCAGTAGCGAGATCCGATCTAGCATCGCCCCGAACCGCCGCCGCGTCAAAGGAAGTGGGTTGGACGAAGGGGCTGGAGCTAGCGAAGATCGCGCGCCGGGACGGGCAGCACTTCGATTGTGCAACCTCGTTGCACAAAGCCCGTGAGATGCCGAAGGAGGACTTCAAGCAGGAGGTGGAGAAGGAACTGACGGGCAAGGAACAAAAGCCGTCGGAAGGGTGCACTGAATTCCTATGATGTCATTTCTCTGTTTGGCCGGTCAGGAGCCAATCCACCGACTTCCCAAACTCCTTGCTGATGGCCAGCAGTACAGCAGAACCTGGCTCCTTTTCTCCATGTTCCAGTGCTGATAGGTAACTTTGCGTGACGCCGATACGGCGTGCGAACTGGGCCTGCGTCATATCGAAACCCCTGAGTTCCCGGATTCTTCTACCGATGGCACGGAGGTCGATTTGCGCTCTTTCCTTCGATTTTGCTCTTGATCGCGACATCTCTATTGAGATATAATATTTCTATTGAGATTCATGGTTAAGTGCGGGACCCGGACAGCATCAAGCCGCTTATGGGCCAAGAATCCACGACGTATGTCTCTCCCTGTTTGTTTTAGCTTGGTCGCGGCGAATTGGCAATTGATGATTCTGGGTCGGGAAACTTGCAACACGCCAGTGCTCCCGGAGATATGACAATGAAGAAAAAGTCGGTTACGTACGAATCAAACATAAGGATAGCCAGGCAATTGTGGCACCAACTTTCACCTGCTAGTTCACGTGCTTTAAGACAGCTTACCAGTGAACATCAGTTCTCGGTAGCAGCAGGGGATCTCCTCCTTCTCGAGGGTCGATGGTATGTAACGCATACAGGGCTGGTGGGTCTTGCTCGCCGAAGCCGTTGCACTGGTATTCACGCCCAACCCGTTCCGGCATTCTGTGACGCCTCGGCTCAACGCTGGGCGTTTGCAGCCACGGTGTACAAATCCAAAACCTGCCGGGGTTTCGTCGGATACGGCGACGCCGACCCTTCCAATGTCTCCCCGCTCGTCCGCGGGGCCGAGATGCGCGTGGCCGAGACCCGGGCAGTCAATCGCGCCCTCCGCAAGGCCTACGGCATCGGCATCTGCTCGGTCGAGGAGGTCGGTTCCTTCACTGGTCAACCCAATCCGGGTCCAGACTGCAAGAAGCTGCCCCAGCCTGCAAATGGCAACGGGAACTACGGAGGGCGCACAGTCCGCGATCGCCTTTGCCAATTGATTCGTCAGCATCAACTCGACGCCACTTTGGTCAAGTCGTATGCGACCGATTTCTGTGGCGTGAAGACCCTGCGCGAAGCCACCCGCGAACAGGTCGAGAACTTCGTCGCTCGCCTGGCCGACTGGGCCGAGAAGGACCGCAATGCCCTGCTCTGCCAGCTCAACAGCTACCTCGGTCAGAAAGAAGGTGCCGCATGAAACGACAGATCACGGGCTTGCACGCCGCCGATCGCTGTGCCGCCGACCAAATCCCCGACGGAGTCTTCCTTGTTCGGGTGCAACAAATCTATTTTCGTCGGCAAGCGCAAAAGCCCTACTACACGCTCAGTCTGGCCATCCTTGAGCCCAGCCGATTTGCTGGGCACGTCATTTCGAGCCGGCTCTATTGCAACCCGAAGGCGCTGTGGAAGCTGAACTGGTTCCTGCGCGACTTCGGCTACGACACCGAGTTGCTCGGCCGGGATGAGGTGGACGAAACTCAGCTCCTCGGTCTGAAGGGCGTGGTCAAGATCAGCCACATCATTTTCAACGGCGCTTCCCTCCCCCGACTCGACGGTTTTGCAGCTGCTGGCCGCTGGGAAGAACTTTCACCGGTAAATCTGGACAATTCACAGGTGGCTTGATGACCTACTCCTACACCCAGATCAGCCAGTACCTTGGATGTCCGCGCCGTTACCGGCATCGCTACCTCGATGGTTGGCAGGAAAAAGACACGCGCGCCGCTATGCTTTTCGGCCGAACCTTCGAACAGGCCGTCGCTGCCCTTTTTCGCCGGGAAGACCCGGCCGCTGTGCTGTTCGAGCAGTGGGGCCTGTGCAAGAACATGGGCCTGACCTACTCCGGCAACGACACCTGATGACCCATCCCGGGGTCGGTTCTCTAACAGCGTTGGCCTTCGTGTTGATCATCGGGAGAGCAGACCGGTTTCAGTGTGGCAAGCAGATCGCGAGCTATCTCGGGCTGGTGCCGTTCGGGGAGTCCAGCGGGCAGCGGCGGCGGCTGGGGCATATCACGAAACAAGGCAACTCGCTGACCTCGTTGAATTACATTTTAGGGGAACGAAGCAAGGCCAGACAAAAAACGTGGGCAGAATCTACTCGGGCGCCTGATTTTTCAGCTCAGCAGCCTTGGCTCGTTCCCGGGTCGCCTCCTGCGCCTGTCCGAGTTGCTCGTAGGTATCGGCCAGATACCTGTGAGCCTCCGCCGATTCCGGATCCAGTTTGACGGCGCGGCTCAGTTTTGGCAGTGCGTCGTTGGGATGCCCCTCGATAAGAAGCATCTCGCCGTACTTCAGATTGGCCGCGAAGTGATCGGGATCGATTCTTAAACTACTCTCAAGCTCTGCCGTGGCCTCGGGGACGTGCTTCAAGTGCAGCTGGACGAACCCCAGAAAGAAATGTAACTGCGCGGAATCGGGGGTGTATCCCACCGCCGCCTGCACCTCGGGGAGCGCGGCCTCCCACTGTTTCGTCTTGACCAGAACCCACCCCAGTTCATAATGTGCTGCCGCGGAGTCAGGCATTTTCTCTACTGCGATGCGATATATGGGCAATGCTTCCTGATACCGGCGCTCATGGGATAAGGCGCGACCCAGTTCCATGTAGACACCGGACATGTCGGGCTCCAGCCGTAACAATTCGCGCAGGCCCGCAATCCCCTCATCGTAACGATCTTCTTCGAAATCTACGGCCGACCGGTGGAACCTGTTCGCAATTTCGATCTTGTCTTTCGGATCGATCGCCCCTCTCTCTTTACTATTCGCTCCCGCGCTATCGGAAGCCATGTAGCCAAGCGCTCGCAGCTTTTCCGCCTGCGCAGGATCCAGTTTTGCCGGCTCGGTCTGGACACTGCTGGTCTTCTGCTGGAAGTTCATCAGTTGCGACTCCAGGGTGTCGGCAACGGCTCTGGAGTCGAGCGCGAGATTCTTAACGGCACCGGGATCGGAGGATTGGTCGTACAGTTCCCGCCTCGGCGCCTGAACGTAGAGGTATTTTCCGGTTCGCCAGGAACTCAATTCGCTCCACCCGAACGTGTGAGCATAATTTGACTCGGAATAAACGGACCGTTCTAGCACTTTTCCTTTGCCGGATGCCGATTGCGCCGCATCCATCTTCGCTGCATCGATCTTCACTTCATCGGTCTTCACTTCATCGATCAATGGAAAAAGCGACTGCGCCTGCATCGTCGCCGGAGCAGGGATCCCGGCCGCCTCCAGCAACGAGGGCGCCACCTCCGCTAGCGCCACGCGCTCGTCGATGCGCTTTCCCTCAAGGCGTTTTCCCCCGAGCCGCCCCGCCGGAAGTTTCAACAGAAGCGGAACATGAATGGTCTCGTCATACAGAAACATTCCGTGCCGCTCTTCTCCGTGCTCGCCGAAAGCTTCCCCGTGGTCGGCGGCAATGGCGATGAGTGTGTCTTTATACAAGCCGTGCTTCCGCAACACGTCCATAACGCCGCCAATAACCGAATCCGTATATGCGATCTCACCGTTGTACGGCTCGGAGGCGTAGCGCGTTTTAAACGGCTCCGGAGGATCATACGGATCGTGCGCATCGTAAAAATGCACCCAGATAAAAAACGGTCCCTGCGAGTGGCGGCTCAGCCAGTCGATGGCGCGTTTGGCAACGTCTTCAGCGCGCCGTTCGATGCTGTGGTAGCGGTCTTCGCCGGGCTTGCGCTCATGAAAATGGGCGTCATACACATCGAAGCCGCGGTCGAAGCCGGGGGCCGTTCCCGCCGGATCGAGAATATAGGCCCCGATGAACGCCGCAGTCGAATAACCATGCTGATGGAGGAGGTCGGGCAGATAGGGGAGGTCCTTGCCCAGTGGCGAGCCCAGGTCCTCGACATGGTTGTACTGAGGATAGGTTCCCGTCAGCAAGACGGCGTGCGATGGAGTGGTCAGCGGAACCTGCGCGTACGCTCGCGTGAAGACCACGCTCTGGCGTGCCAGCGCATCGAGATTAGGTGTCAGGCCGCGCTTCGATCCAAGAAAACCCATGCGATCGGCCCGGGTCGTGTCGAGCGTGATCAGGATGATGTTGGGCGGTTTCGCGCTTGCCGATGGAGCGCTGGCGGCCTTGGGCGCGGTGGCGCCGCCTGCACCCAGCACAAGGAAAACAAGGAGTAGGCGCCGGAAAACCTGCATAGGGGATGGAAAAAAGTCTAGCACACGCCATGCTGAATGTAACCGGGATTGTTTCGATTTCTTGCGAATATTTACGATTCCTGATAAAGTCCGCATCTGGACCTGTCACAACGGGCGAAGTTCTGGAATTCGTGGACAAGAAACCTGGAGGCAAATGAACTTTATAGGAAGGCCGTGGAAGCAAGCTCTTATCTTCATCGTGTTGTGTTCGCCTTTGGCCATGAGCCAAACCGAGGACCTCAAGGCGCTATTGCGCAACATCCATGCGGTGGGCACTCATGCCAATGAAGAAGAGGGCCCGGCGGCAATCGCAGTCATTGGGGAGCATGCATTTCCTGTGGTCGTGGGCGAAGCGGAGGGAAAGACCATACTGCCGGTTGTGGCCGCCGCACGATTCGGAAAAGGACGCGTGGTCGCCCTGGCAGAGAAGGGTTTGTTGGGCGATGTGAGTGGCGCTCCGGTTCACGACGACGACAAATTCCTTGCTAATGCGATCGCGTGGGTCCGAGATGGCAAGCTTCGTGGCGGCACGCTTCGCGACGATAACACGCGAATTCGGGTCATCCAGCTTCCCGGCATGGCCGAGCATCTGCGGGCTGCCGGATATGCCGCGGCGCAGAGCGATTCGTCGTGGAGCACGTCCAACTGTGACGTGATCGTGGCCGCTGTGGATACGGTGAGCGCGGCGCAGGCCACAGATCTACGCAAATTCCTCACACACGGAGGCGGTTTGATCCTTGCAGCCTCCGTATCGCACTGGGAAGACCAGAGTACAAACGGCGAGACGGTCGCGGAATATCCCGGCAACGCGATTCTTGCACCAGTGGGCATTCTGTGGACCGACGTGGATGTGAGGGGAAACGCGGATGCCGCTTACGCGGCGCGACAGGACATTCCGCCGATGGCCAGCGTGTCTCCTGCGTTGCTGGCAATCCGCACGCTGCGGGAAGGCAAGACACCGTCGGCTGCCGAATTGGACCAGGCGTCGCGTGTACTCATGACCACAGCGGGAATCGTGCCGGCGGAAGATCGGTTGTTCCTTCCGCTATTTCGCAAAGTCATGGAGGGATTCCATCCCGATCACTTTCCTTCCGCGAAGAATCCGGTCGCAAAGGCCGATGTATTGACTCGGCTCGCCATTGCGCTGGATCGCCGCAATATGGACGTCGCTCATCCGGAAAAAATGCGCCCCTACCCCTCGGCCGCGGAATTTCCCGGCGCGGTGCCGTCCACAGCCAAAGCCGTGACCAAGAACATTGTGGTTGACACCAGCCATCCCCGCTGGCACAGCACCGGCCTCTATGCCGCCCCGGGACAGATCATTCTGGTGGATGTGCCGGCGAGCGCGGTCAATCATGGTTTGAAAGTGCGGATCGGAGCGCACACCGACACACTCTGGCACCTGGACCGATGGGAGCGGTTTCCCGATATTTCCTTGGTCTTCCCCATTCGCGGCGAACACGTTCGTGCGGCCAATCCTTTCGGAGGTTTGGTTTATCTTGAGGTTCCGGAAAAGACAGCAGTGAGCAGTTTTACGGCGACGGTCAGCGGAGCTGTGGAATCCGCGCGCTTCGTTCTAGGAGAAACAACTCCCGAGCAGTGGGCGCAGGCTCGGCGCGACTCGCTGGCTCCTTGGGGTGAGGTGGAGTCTGGCAGCCTAATTCTGACTGCACCACTGGCGGACCTGAAGAAACTGGACAATCCCGATGAATTGCTGGGCTTCTGGGACAAAATCATGATGGCGCAAGCTGACCTTGCCGGCTGGTCCCCGGTTCCAGCCTCGCCCGAGCGCATTGTTTTCGATCAGCAGATTTCCGCTGGATATCTCCACTCGGGATATCCCGTCATGGGGCCCCTGTCGTTAGCAAGCCCGTCGCTTTCCACCGCATACATGCAACGGTCCGAGGACTTCGAGGGAGGCCGCTGGGGTTACTACCATGAACTGGGACACAACCATCAGAGCGACGATTGGACCTTCCGCGGCACCGTTGAAGTCACGGTGAACCTCTTCTCGCTGTACTCATTCGAAGCGGTGAATGGGGTTCCGGTTGCGAAGAATCCACGCGGCTCGGCTGAGTTCAGAAAGAAGGAGATGGCGCACCTGGATTGGAAGAATCCGGATTTCAGCAAGCTGGACCCCTTCCAGGCGCTGGTCATGTACGAGCAATTGCAGCAGGCCTTTGGGTGGGATACTTTCAAGACGCTCTTCCGGAAATACCGTGCGCTGCTTGACGCGGAGCGGCCCAAGACCGATCTGGAAAAGCGGGACCGGTGGATGGTGGAGTTTTCCCACCAAGTAGGGAAGAATCTGGGACCGTTCTTTCAAGCATGGGGCGTCGAGACCACGCCTGAAGCGCGGGCTTCGATCCGCAACCTGCCGTGCTGGGCGCCGGAAGAGTTGCCCGTCCAGCCCTGCGCCGTAAACTGACGAGTATTACCGACCGATCTCGTCGGAGGAGATTCCTCGTATGTCTCGAATTGCGCGTCCGCACAGGCCCGCACTGATGTTGACAGCAACAGCGTTGTGGTTGGTCCTGGCCGCGGGCCACAGCCTTGCGTCTGATTCTTCCGCCTCCTCCGTCGTCCCTGTGCGCGTGTGGCAGGACACCATCACCATCCCTAGCTATGAAGAGGGTCTGCCCGACCCCAATCCGCCGTTTGACTATTCCGTCCAAGACTACCGGTACAACTACCCCTATACGTTGCTCTCGAACTTGATCGGCCGCTCCGCCCCGAGACAGTGGCGTGCTCTGAATCTGGAGAATGAATTTCTCAAGTGCACGGTGCTGCCGGACCTGGGTGGCCACATTTACCGCTGCACGGACAAGCGCAACGGCGCGGAGTTGTTCTATGCCAACCCTTCGGTAAAATTTGCACGGATTGCCTACCGGGGAGCCTGGGCCGCACTGGGAGTGGAGTTTAACTTCCCGGTTTCGCATAACTGGATGACCGTGTCGCCCGTGGATTTTTCGATGTCCACAGCCCCCGATGGAAGCGCGTCGGTCTGGGTGGGCAATCAGGACCGGGTCTACGGCATGCAATGGCAAGTGCAGCTCACTCTGCGGCCGGGCCAGGCGGCGCTCGAAGAGCATGTGACCCTCTACAACCCGAGCAGCTCGCGCCATCGTTTTTACTGGTGGACCAACGCCGGGGTGCAGGTGTGGGACGACAGCAAGCTCTACTATCCGCAGCAGTATTCGGTGTTCCATGGGTTCACCGATTTGGACACCTGGCCGGTGAATTCGGCGGGGGTCGATTTGAGCGTGGTGGGAAATCACAAGTATGGGCCGGTTTCACGATTCAGCTACGGCAGCGCGGAGCCTTACATGGCGATCTATCATCCTCACACCCATGCCGGACTGGCGCATTACTCTACTCGGGACGACTTGCCCTCAAAAAAGATCTTTTCCTGGGGAAGCGACGCGGATGCGCTGAACTGGCGCGAGGCCCTTTCCGACAATCACAGCGCCTATGTGGAGTTGCAGGCGGGCTTGTTCCGGGACCAGGAGACGCATGGGTTTCTTGAACCGCAGCAGTCGATACACTTCTCCGAGTACTGGATTCCGATTCGGGACCTGGAGGAAGTGACGCGCGCCAATGGCAACGCGGTGCTTTCTCTGTCGCGGAACGAGCCGGCGGATTCCCGCAGCGCATCGCTCACGCTTTCGCTGAATGTCACGTGCGAGTTCCCGCAGGCAACCGTGACGGTGAGCGACGGCACGCGGACATTTTCCAGTGAGCGCGTTTCGCTTTCTCCCAAGAGCACATGGCACAAACAGTATGCGGGATTGCCAGCGGCGGCAGCCTATACGGTAACCGCCACCGATCATGAGGGGAACGTCATACTTAGTCATACCGAAGGCCATTATGACTTCACTCCTAAGTCGGAAATTCCGGCTAAGCTTCCGCCTGCATATACCTATCCTCCCGCCAATCAGAGAAGCGAAGACGACTTTGTAGAGTTCGGCGCGGATCAGGAGAGGGATGGGAAGCTGCTCGATGCGCGTGCGACTTACGCGGAGGGCGTGAAGCGGTTTTCCGGGAGCGTGGCCTTGCATCAGGCCTTGGGTCGTCTTGAGGTTGCGCTGATGCAGTACGCCGCGGCGGCTGAGGATCTCCAATTTGCCCTTGATCGGGTCAGCAACGATCAGGAGGCCGCGTATTATCTCGGCCTGGCACAGCTCATGCAAGGAGAGCCTGGCAGCGCCCGCCGTTCGCTGGAAACCGCCGAGCAATATGGCACGTACCGTCCGGCGGCACGATTTGAACTGGCCGCGCTGTCATCCCGGCAGGGACGGCTCGACGAAGCGCAGCGCATGCTGGAAAGCGTAGTGGCTGAAGCTCCGGGTGAATTCCGGATCGGTGCTCTGAACGTCTCCCTGCTGCGGTTGACGAACCATGGATCGAAGGATCATGGGGCGCTGGCCAAGGAGCGCCTCGCCGTCTTGGAGCGCGCCCTCCCGACCGACTCCTTCCTGCGCTATGAGGCCGTACGCCTTGGCCAGCCAGACGCCGCGCTGTGGGAGCATCTCGCCGCCGATCCCGAGCGCATTCTGGAAATTGCCGCGCAATATATGCACTTTGGGTTGTATGGCGAGGCGATCGATTTGCTCGCTCATAACTTTCCCGCCAGTGCGCCCGGCACGAGCGATCCCGGCACACCCCAACCGGCGCAGTATCCACCGATCGCCTACTATCGCGGCTATTGCCGCTATGCCATGGGACAGGATGGCTCCGCGGACTTCACCGCCGCCGCTGCTATGCCCACGGCTTATGTGTTCCCGAACCGTCCCGAAGAATTGGAAGTCTTGCGTCGAGCGATTGCCGCCAACCCCAAGGATGCCAGTGCACGTTTCTTATTGGGATCCCTGTATATGACAGGCGGGATGGTGGAGCAGGCTTTAGCGGAGTGGGAGTCCGCCCGCCAGATTCGTCCCGGAATTCCAACATTGCTGCGCAGCATGGGCTACGCCACACTGGCTTCTCACGGGTCGCTGGAGCGCGCCTTGGAACTCTTCACCGAGGGAGCCAGACTGGATGCCAGCAATGCCAGTGTCTATCTGGGTCTCGAACAAGCCCAGCAAGCCGCGGGGCGCCCGGTGGAGGACCGTATTCACGCGTTGAAGATGTTTCCCCCGGACCTGAACCCGCCCTCGGAACTGGTGTTTCAGTTGGCGCGCGATCTGGCCGAGGCCGGACGCTTCGACGAAGCGAAGCAGCAGCTTGCCTCCCACTTTGTGGCGCGCGAGGAAGGCGGCATCGGTCTGCGCCAGGTCTATCTCGATATCCGCATACAAGAAGCGCGCGCGTTATCCGGGCAAAGTCATTGCGATGCCGCTCGGGAACTGCTCCGGCATTTGAGCGATGCCGTACCGGCGCTAAGTCTCACGCAGGGAGAACTCGCGCTCGAACTCAAATCTGAATCCCGGCAGAAGGAACTTGCCTCGATTGAGAACACATGCAGGAAATAGCCTGATCCGCCAATCGCGGATGTGTGGAATGAAAACATCCATCGGGACTGAACACAGAACCCGACCACGGAAATTTACTCAACTTACTGGGAGAATATCGCCGATGACGCATGCGCGGAGTGCCCTAAGCACGCACCCAACCGGAGGTTTTACATTGCGACTCTTACTTGGAATGTTTGCGTACGTCGGCCTCCTTTTGGCGCTTGCGATCGTTGCCTCCGCCCAAGATAAAGATAAAGATGTTCACTACGGAGTGGGCACATGGGACGCGGACTCCTACGGTAACCACCGCGCCGTGGTGCGAGTGCGCGGGTCCGGCGAGGCCGTCTGGGCCCATCTGCCGTGGCGCCGCCGCGACCAGAACCCAGATGCAAAAGAAGTCATGGTGGTGGACGCGAAGACGGGCCATCGCGTTCGCAATGTAGTTCGCGTCGCCGTAAACCGCGAGTATGGCGACTTTGTCTTTGAACCGGTGAGCGGGCTTGGAGATTATTATTTCTACTATCTTCCCTACACCGGAACGATCCATTCGCCGTATCCCAAGATCACCTATCTAACTCCAAAGCCAACTGCCAGCTTGGAATGGTTGACGCGCAACGATCTTCTTCACCCTGAAACAGCGCAAGGGAACCGCAATAAGTTTCCCGCCGCTAACGTAGTCGAGTTCCAGTCCGTGGACGAGTTCAACAGTTTCTATCCCATGGAGGTGATCGCCACCAGCGCGGAAACCGCTCATCTTCTGGCCCAATATCCCCAAGCGGCGTATCTTGTCTTCCCCGAGGACCGTCGCAATGCTATCCGCATGACCTCCGATCTGCCAGCTTTGTGGACGCAACGCGGTCCTGGCGGCCCGTTTCGGGGGGAAGCGGCGCGGGGTGAGTTTTATGCGTTTCAGCTCGGAGTCTGGGCCGCGCGCGCGCCGCTTTCCAATCTGCAAGTGAAGTTCGGCGATCTGCAATCCGAGGGCAGCGGGGTGACTATCCCGCCCGATGCGTTTCGCTGTTTCAACTTAGGCGGAGTGGATTGGCAGGGCACGCGATTCACGCGCGCCGTCTCCGTCGCACAAAGAACCGTGGCGCCGCTCTGGTGTGGAGTGCAGGTACCCGAAGAGGCTTCGGCAGGACTCTATCGCGGCGAGTTGACGGTTACGGCCGAAGGCAAGAGCGAGACGCCAATCGCTATCGAGCTAGCCGTCGGCCCTGAGAAGATTCGTAACTCCGGGGACGACGATCCCTGGCGGCTGTCGCGGCTGCGCTGGCTGGATTCGCAACTGGCGGCGGACGACGAGTTAGTCCCGCCTTACTCCCCCGTCGAGGTCCACGATAACCAGATCGGCATTCTGGGACGGCGGGTGACTCTTGCGGCCACTGGAATTCCATCCTCGATTCAAAGCTTTTTCGATATTGAGATGACTCATCTTGCGGAAGCGCCTCGGGAAGTTCTCGCCGCTCCGATTACTTTGCTTGTCGAGGACGCCCATGGCCGTGTTCTACCGTGGGTGAGCGACGGCGTCCGGTTCACGAAACGAGCGCCAGGCGCGGCGGCGTGGGAGTCCCACAGCCACGCTGGCCCGGTGAAAATGGACCTGCACGCCCAGATGGAATTCGACGGCAACATTGAGTTCACGCTTGCCCTCGACTCCACCGCTGCGGTGAAGCTCAACGACCTTCGTCTAGAGATTCCCCTGGCGGCCGATGTGGCGCGCTACGCCATGGGATTGGGTCTGAAGGGTGGAGCGCGTCCCGCGAGCTTCGATTGGAAGTGGAACATAAAGCGCAACCAGGACAGCGCATGGGTCGGCGACGTGAACGCGGGTCTTCAGTTCACACTGAAGGACGATCATTACGCCCGCCCGCTGAATACCAACTTCTATCAGTCGCAGCCTCTGGTCATGCCCGTTTCATGGGATAACCTCGGACAGGGAGGCTGCCGCTTTGCCGAGCCGGACAACAAGACGAATGACACGACCTACCTCGTAACCTGCTACAGCGGCCCGCGCACGCTGGTTCCGGGCCAGACGCAGCATTACAACTTCCGCCTGCTGCTCACCCCTTTTCATACCATCAACACCCAGGCACAGTGGAGCACTCGCTTCTTTCACGCTTTCAAGCCGCTCGATGAGGTTGCGGCGACCGGAGCCAACACTATCAATATCCACCATGCGACCGCCATCAACCCCTACCTCAATTACCCGTTCCTCCGTCCCGCGGAGATGAAGGCATACATCGACGATGCCCACCAGCGCGGGATGCGGGTCAAGATTTATTACACGGTTCGCGAGCTGACCAATCACGCCCCCGAGCTCTTTGCGTTGAAGAGCCTTGGCAGTGAGGTGATCGCTCCCGGCACGGGCGGCGGTTTTTCCTGGTTGCAAGAGCACTTGGATGGAAACTACATCGCAGCCTGGCATGTGCCGGAACTGAAAGACGCGGCGGTGATCAACACCGGCATCTCGCGCTGGCATAACTTCTATGTGGAAGGCTTGCGCTGGCTGGTCGAGAATGAAGGAATCGACGGCCTCTATCTCGACGACGTGGCTTTTGATCGCACGACCATGAAGAGAGTGCGAAAGGTACTTACTCGCGGCCGTCCCAATCCCTTCATTGATCTGCACTCGGCCAACCAATTTGATGTCAACGATGGCTTTGCCAGCAGCGCCAATCTTTACCTGGAGCATTTTCCGTTTATCGACCGGCTCTGGTTTGGCGAGTATTTCGACTATAACTCGGCTCCGGACTATTGGCTCACCGAGATTTCCGGCATCCCTTTCGGCCTGATGGGGGAAATGCTTCAGGATGGCGGGAACCCCTGGCGCGGTATGATCTTCGGCATGACCAACCGGATGCCATGGTCCGGCGATCCGCGTCCGCTATGGCACTTGTGGGATGAGTTTGGAATGCAGCAAACGCGCATGATCGGCTTCTGGGTGCCGTCGAGCCCGGTGAGGACAGGAAATCCATCGGTTCTCGCCACGGTCTATCAGGCCGATGGCCGGGCACTGGTCGCGGTCGCCAGCTGGGCGAAAGATCCCACCGAGGTCAAGCTCAGCATTGACTGGAAAGCTCTAGGAATTGATCCTGCGGACGCCACCATCACCGCTCCCGCCATCGCTAACTTTCAGGATGCGGCCAGCTTCAGACTCGAACAGCCAATCCCAGTTCAACCCGGCCGGGGCTGGCTATTCTGGATCGTGGGCCACCGCCGCGCTGACGCGCCTCATTCATAACAGCATTCATAACAGCGAAATCGACGGCTTATAGCTTGCCAGTCGGATGCTGGATTGCGATACTACTTGAACCCGGGTTACGCTGATCCGAGCTATTGGGTGAACAGGCGAAGGCGAAATGATTGGGTCAAGCCGCACACAGACTGAAGCGGGCGTAGCCTCGTGTGCCGTCCGCAGCCGACCGAGAGAAGGCGACATTGGTCCCACTAACAATCGGGTTGTCGTGATCGTTATTTGAACGCCGCCAACTGCATGATCCAGCCGGCGGGCGATTGTATCGCTGTCGCGTAATAGGTTCCAACTGCCGATACTACTTTGTCCTCGACAATATCGCCCCACTGCGTGAGGATGCGTTCGGTATATCCGTGTCCGGGACTGTTGGTCCAATATCCCACATTGTTGGCAGCGAACAGGAGTTCAGGCGCCGCCGTGGTGGTTACTTTCCCACTGTACATTTCCCCTGAGTTCTTTCCGGTTCCTGCAGCTACGGCGTCCAGCCTACTGACTCCGTTGTATTCCGCGATCCGTATGTCCGGATATGCGGCTGCGGTGTTGAAGGTTACGGTCACGGTGTTCGCGCCCGCTGCCGCCGCGTTCACATTGCTCGCATAGTAGACCGATTGGGTCCCCGGCACGGCCGTGGATTTGGTCGGCCCCACAGCCAGAGCGTACGTGTTGCCACTCGAGTCCGTTACCGACGACACCGTAGACGTAGTGTCGCCCCATCCCACGACCACGATATTCAGATCGCCGGCAATCTGGGCCGCGGTGTATGGTATTGCCACGGAACTCGCCGACGCCGGAGTAGCCGTAGTGGCGTCGTTTGCGTTCACCTGCACGAAATTGATCGGAGAGGGGGGAGGTGGGGTATTGACTGTGGGGTCGATGGTCGTTGTGTGGATGAGTGCGCCGGAAGTGCCGGTCACGATTACCGCGGCGGTCCCAAGGGGCGCTGTGGCGGAAGCAGTTAGCGTGAGGGTTGAGGTGGCGCTGCCGCTCCCTGTTTGAAGTACCGGGTTAGTTGAGAACGCCGCCGTCACGCCGCTCGGCAGTCCGGAGACGCTCAACGCGGTTGCTGAACTGAAGCCGTTCAGACTCGCGACCGTCACGGTGCTTGTCGCACTGGAGCCTTGCGTCACGCCGAAATAGCGCGGAGAAGCCGCCACCGCGAAGCCCGGATACCTCATGGTTGCGGCTATGGCGTTTATGATTGCACTCGGGTTCGGACTTCCGGGCGCATGCGTGAACTGGACCACGATTTGCCCTGTGGAATCGGCCTTGGTCCAGAAGCTTTCCGCGACCGCTTTATGCTTTCCACCGGCTGCCTTGAAGATGTCAAAGTTCTTAAGGACCTGCGTCCCGTTGATCGTGACGTTCTCCAACCTCCGACCTGCGGCAATAGCGGTGGGCTCCACGAACTGGAGCGTCACCAAGTAGCTCGTGCCCGGTATAAATCCAACCAGGTTGTACTGGAAGTTGCTTCCGCTTCGACGGTGCTGGTAAACCGCTTGCGGAGCCGGGTTTGCGATCGCCGAAGTGTCCACGGTTGTGGGGTCTTTGTACCTGTGCGAGTCTCCCGCCGTGTCCGTCCAGTAGCCATCCGGTTCCCAGTTTCCTTCGGCATTCACGTTGCCGCAACTGAGATAGTAAGGAATTACGATCGGGGCTTCCGAAGCTGACGGTGTGTAGCTCACGGGCGTATTATCGGCCATCGGCGTGATCAGGGGACCAGATCTGAACTGAAAACCCTTTGTACTTGTTAGAATCTCACCGAAATCTTGGGGCCCCTGCGGGATATTAGACGCAGTGCCACTGGTGAGGTCCGCCCAGCCAGTTCCCGTCCGGTATACCCAAGCATTGTTCATCGTTGCGTTCCGGTCCCCGTAGGTTCCGCCGTAGTTTTCGTTGAACGAATAAAGCCAGTTCGTGTTAAGAAGCTGCCCGCCCGTGTTAGCCCGGTGCGTCACGACGTAAGTCCAAGTCTGAAGACGCCTATCGTAAAAGAACGCGTTGAATCGGGTGTGGACACCATCCGCCTCGGCAAACATCCGGTAGGCGACACGGTAGTTCGTCCCGTACTCCCAGGGATAGTTAAAAAGAAATTGGACGCCAGTACCCTCACCGCCGAACCGGCCCATCTTGGCGATGTTCAGACCCGAGTTGTAAGCGTAAATCGTGCTTTCCTCGTTGTTAAAATCCCAGATCGAGAAGATTCCCACCCGGGTGGAGGTCGTGTCATTCATCTGGATTCCACCATATCCCCACCAGTTTCCAATCATGCCGAAATAGGTGTCGATGACCGCGTTGTCTACATTAATTTGGTTTTCGAAGATCGGTACTTGGCCAAATCCGTTGTCCTGGTAAACAAGATCCTGGGCCCCGGCAAGACCGGCGAATGCACATATCCCGGCAACGACGATAAGTACCCTAAAAGAATGCAGTTTCATTTTTTTGTACCGCCTCCAGGGAATTATCTGACTCTAGAAACGTCCGAAGCCCTGGCATGCCAGGGCTTCGGTTAGCACGCCACCTTTTGATTCACCAGATGATCTTCACCGCCAACTGCCCCTGCCGGGGGATGTCGGTTTGTCCATTCGTCTTGAGCACCTGCCCGAACGTGCCAGAGTAGACGCTTGTGCTGACGCTGTAAGGTCCTCCCCACGTCGGGTGGTTCAGGACGTTGAACATTTCCATTCGAAGCTGCATGCTGATGCGCTCGGTGAACTTGAAGCTCTTGTTCAAATCCGCATCGATCTGCTGCAAAGCCGGAGCCCGAATTGCGGCTTCATAGGGCTGGGTAAAGTCAGGCGCGAAGGGCGCCCTCTGCTGCCAGGCAACGCCTGCCGTGCAGTCGCCGGCCGGCGGGTCGTAGAAGCCGGGAGTGGTTGGGGTAGAAGGATCCCAAGTTTGGTAGCAGCCATTGTAGCCCGTATCAACAATGCCGGGCGCATTTTGCTTGGGCCTGTGAAGATTCCCGACGAGGTTATAGCCTGACGGTGGCGTTAGTGGCTGCCCGCTCTCCCAGAAGTAATCGCTTCCCAGTTGCCAGCCACCGATCGCGGCGTCCAGGGGCCGATCCATTCCGGAAAAGAATTTTCTTCCTCGACCGACAGGAATATCGAGCACGCTTTGCAGCGTGATACGGTTCTTGCGGTCGGTTGGAGCGATCGAGTGCACCGGTATCTGGTAGTTCTGATCAATGTACGTTGAGCCGCTGGTGAAATTCTCCATGGTCTTCGACCACGTCCAGGAAGCGTTCACCTGCACCCATGACACGCGCTGGCTGTAAGTGGTTTGCAGGGAGTTATACCATGATTTCCCCGTGTTGATGTTGCTCTCTCCAAGGTAAGTGAACTCGGGATACGGGCTCGCCAACTGCAGTTGGCTGATTTGCGGTGCACTTAAACCTCCCAGAACGCCAGGCAACCCTTGAAATGGATTGGCCACGGGATTTGTGCAGGCTGCCGACGGCTGCGGGTTCGCGGCTGTTCCCAGCGCTTCATTGCAGCGTTTGTAGAGCGGTAAATTCGTGTTCAGAACACCGTTGGTGGTATCCAGGCCATAGCTGCGGCTCGCCACATAGCTCACCTCCAGCTTGCCATTTTTCGGCGTTGCCCGCTGGATACCAAGGGAGCTTGAATTCACATACGGCAGGTGGTAGTTGGGATTGTCGAACGAAGCGCCGTTTCCGACATTGGTCATGAGTCCCGCAGAGGCTCCAGGAATGGGGGGAACGCCGCCACTTAACAGGAAAGGATTGTACAGAACGCCAGCGCCGTTGCCAGTACCGCCGGCATTGTACAAGTTGAATTCGCCGTTGGGCGAATTCACAAAGGTGGGATTATTCGTAAACCCTTGCGCCGGCGGGTTTTCCAGCGGGCTCATCACAATCCGCCCGAACCCGCCGCGAATCACGGTCTTGTCGTTGACTTGATAGGCGAATCCAAGGCGCGGCTGAATCTTGGTGTAGTCCGAGTTCCACGGCCTGCCGTTCCCGGTCGTAGGGAAGGTAATCCCGCCCAGGAGGGTGGGAACGTTCGGATATAGGGATCGGTTAATTTCGGCGTTTACAGGATTCACGGCAGTGAAGTCGAATCCCGTGTTGAGCCAGTTGTGGCGCGTTAGAGGCGGGCCGTTTAGGTCATAGCGCAGGCCAAGGTTCAGCGTCAGCTTGGGAGTGACTTTCCAGTCGTCCTGCACCCACGGCGCCCAGTAGCGCCAGGTGTAGAGGGGATTCACTTGATTCGTCACAGACACATAGTCTGGCTGGCCAAGCAAGAAGTCTAGAATGGGGTTTCCGGCTTGGGACGAGAGCGGCGTTCCGTCGGGCGCAGTCGCCTGGTCGTTGAAGTCGCCCTTGTTGTAGTACTCGTTCGTTGCCTGGCCGTCGGAGTCCATTTGCATAACGTTCGACCAGTTGACAATCTGATTTATATGTTGGTTACGAAAATCTAGTCCCATGCGGAGGCTGTGCTTGCTCCGAATCCAGGTAAGGGTGGGGGCGATAGTGATCGTGTCGTCGGGCATGTAATAAAAATCACGGGATGGGTCAATCCAACTACCATAGCCAGGGTTAATGGACACGTTTGACTGCGGCGAGGCCACGCCAACGTAGTTAAACGAAATCTGCGGGAAGCCGGCCTTCAGCGGGAGCTCACTTAACAGGGCCGGGTCGAAGCCCAACTGCGCGGTGTCATAGGTCGAACCAGGCCAACCATCCGATCTCCAGTAGCGCTGGTAGCTGACGTGAAAATCGAGCAGCAGACTGCTGCTAAAGGTATGAACCCAGTCCACACCGGCGATCAAACTGTATTCCCCAAAGTTCTCGCCATTTTCCAAAATTCCCGGGGGCGCTTGGAAATAGCTATTCAGACTTTGGTGGTGGAAGTAGTTTGCCGATAGGTGGTCCTTGGCGCTAATAATCTGATCTACTTTGGCGATGTAGTTATGGGCCCACTGATTCGTGGGGGTGTTATTCTCCCACATGGTCTCCCATGGCGCCTCTCCGGGAAATGTTTGGGTGGTCGGGGTCGCGTCGGCCAGAATCAGTTTTATAACGTTCACGGCCACGGGATTAAACCGGCTTGGATCCACATGGTTAAGTTGGCCACCGAAATCGAAAATTTGCTGGGCCGTCCCCGCACTGTTCCTCGTGGCCGGGTCATATATCGGTATCAGGCAGTTGGTTGCGCCACCTAAGCAGTTCCCGCTAAGATCCCCGAGATTGGAGAAATCCCCATTCAGCCATTGCGCAGAGGGCATCTCGAAACGCCAATCGGTCGGAAGTTTTTCCTTGAGTCTTTCCAGGCTAAACATGAAAAAGGTCTTGTTCCGCCCGTCATAGAGGTGCGGAATGTAGACCGGCCCTCCGACTTCGAAACCGTACTGGTCTTCCGTGTGGCCGGGGCGTGCGATGCCGCTGGCGTTGTTCGAATAGCTATTCGCGTCCATGTACCCGCGCTTGGCAAACTCATAAACGGCGCCGTGCAGCTGATTCGTGCCGGACTTTAATTCCATGCTTACTTGTCCGCCGGCAGAGCGGCCCTGTTGCGCATCGTACGGATTGGTGACGACCTTCATTTCCTGAAGGGCATCGATCGAAGGGATCGCGGAGGGACCATTGGAATACCATGGAACCGAGTTATTCGGCTGCCCGTCAATGGTGAACTCAATATTGGAGGCCGCTCCGCCATTGATCGTGAAGTCGCCAGCGTAGTACATGTTGTTGGCCCCAATGGCCCCGCTATATGGCGATCCCGCTCCATTTTCATCCGTAATACCTGCCAGGGTATCGAGGAGAGACATGGCGTTGCGGCCATTGAGCGGCAGTGCTGTGAGGGTCTTGTTGTCCACCGTCAGGCTGCGGTCGGATTTGGCCAAATCCAGGCCCACCGTATAGGCCTCGCTGGTCACCGTCAGTTCCTCGTGGATACCACCGACTTGCAGCACAAAATCCGCAGTCTGTGTTTGCGATATGCTGAGCACGACGGGCGGAAAGGTCGATTTCTTGAACCCAGGCGCTTCGGCGGAAACTTCCAACTGGTGTCCCGGATGCAGAAACGGCACCGTGTAGACACCAGCGGCGTTCGTCTGCACCTTAATCACTTCACTGGTATCAAGATTCCGAACGCTCACCGTCGCGTTTGGGATGACTGCCTTGGACGAATCGGTCACGACCCCCGTAATTGTGGCCCGGTACTCCTGGCCGAAACAGGCCATTGCGGCCAGTAAGACGAAAATTGAGGTAGTCGCCGCCCTCCGACAACCGCCAAACCGCTTAGCTTTTGCCGCGTTATCCATAACTTCCTCCTGAGGGTAAAATCCGGTACGGTCGGGCGCTTCGCAAACCGCAAGCAAAACGAAAACAATAAAAGCACGAACGAAACCTCACGAAAGAATGCATCTAAACTTAGCGGCCTGTCAATCCTTTTTAGACTACCCTTTTTTACACTAACTTCCCGATCAATCGCGGTCATCGTGGTCGTTGGCTTCTACCTTTTTTCTGCGCTTCCGATGATGGAGTGGAGAGCAATCGCCTGCTCGCCATCGGAGGGGCGGCGGCATGGGTTGGGTGATGATGCTGGCGAGGAAAGCGACTACCACAGGGGGGACTGAGAGCTACGCAGAGAAAATCAACAGCCTTGCCGTGGAACGTCTGTGCCACCTGTGCTTAAGAATTTCTTCTGCGCCGCCAGCGTCCACGGCTTGCCATCAAAATGCGCGGGCAGCGCGAGGCCAAACACTTTCAGGATGGTAGGCGCCACATCCACAAGCGCGGGCTTCTCTTCGACGAACTTGTGGCTCGAAAACAGAACTCCGGGAACCAGCCGCGGGTCGATGCAGTGGTCGCCACTCCACGCCTTGGTATTGTCCTCGAAAATCTGCCCGGTAACTTTGCCCATCACCGAGTCCCACGAGGCGCGATAGCCGGCTCCGTAGCCTACCAGCAGATCGGGCGCGTTCTCCGTGTACGGTCCACGGTAAAACGCGTCCGTAATAAACACGCCAGTGACGCCGACCGTGCCTGACGCCGGATCGACCAGCCCGTTCAGCTTTTTTTGCAGCTCGTCTTTCAACACCTCGGCTTCGGCCGGATCCACAATTCCCTGCTTCTCACGGCCTTTGATATTCAGATAAAGTCCGTTGAGGCCCATGGTGTAAGCGCGAGTGCGCGACCAATCCACGTCCTCGAACCAGTCGCCGCTCTCGGTCTTGCCATCCTTCAGCGCCAGATATCCGTTCTGATGCAGCCACGCATTCACGTTCATGCAGCGCGCAAACGACTTGAATCCATGATCGGAGATCACCATCAGCAGCGTGTCGTCGTCAATTTTTTCCATCACGCGCCCAATGAGGCAATCCATGCGCTCGTACAAATCCTGAATCACCCGCGGATGCTGGCTGTGCGGCACATCACGCGCTGCCGGATGGTCCTCTTCCAGATATCGCCAGAACATGTGCTGCACGCGGTCGGTCGTATCGAAAACGCAGGTGCAAAGCCCCCGCTTCGTCTTATCCAGTGCATCAAAGAGCATCCGCTCGCGATCTTCGTGATTGCCGTAAGCCTGCGCCAGGAAGGCATCGTCATCCAGCACGTGCTCGTTGAGAGCCCAAGTGTCTTCCGCGAGGCCGAGCGTCGCATACGGTCCGAAAAGCTTGGCCAGGTAAATGGAATACGTGACCGGATGCGAGATCGGCAGGTCAGGGTGCCCAGGATCAATGTTCACCGGCGTAACATAGACCTCAACCTCCGGCGAAAGTTCCTTGAGATAGAAGCGGCAGATGCCGTGTGCCGTGAAACCCATGCCCGCCTTGAATTCGGCCGGAATCCACTCGGAGTATTCTCCGACCTTCAACGTGAACTTTTCCGAACCAAACACGAAGCGCGCCTGTTTCGATCCCGGCTCCGTCCGAATTTCGAAAGCCACGCGCAGTTCGCCTGCTTTCTCCACCAATGGATTCTCGGGCCCCGGAATGTAGGAACGACAAACACCGTTCTTGCGCTCGATGGGTACGCGCACGCCGCCTTCGCGAAACTTGTCGTTGGAAGCGCGGGTCGTGCACAGGCAAAACGTGCCCTGGCTGCCCTTCAGGTCGGGCACGCACATCCCGGAAAGCAACACGCCCTGAAACTTCTCCGGCGGAAACGTGACGGGAACGCGTATAACCGAACTGAAGATTCCCGCATTGCCCAGCCAGTGCCAGAACGGCGTGCCCTTGCGCATCGCCTTGATTTCTGTCTTGCCGAATGGAATGGAATATTTCCCGATCTTGATATGCCGCTTCGGCCCCTTGATTTCAGCCGACGAAAGAAATGGAAGATAGTTGCTGGTATTGCGCGCCAGAAAGTCGTAAATGTTATGCTTGCCCGGATTCACCCCGGTCATGAACGTCGACCATGCCACCGGAGAAATCGCCGGAAACGTCGTGCGCAGCTTGCTAAAGGTTCCTTTGTCCCGCAACTGCGCCAGGTTCGGCAGTCTGCCTTCGTTCATAAATCGATCGGCGAGATCGGGATCCATACCGTCGAATCCCAAAATCACCGCTCGCTCAAACGTCGCCTTTCTATACGCGTTTCGCCGCCGCAGAAAACGGAACAACTGACGGAAGGGCCATGTGATCAGCGCGTAGAACGAATAGAGGAACGCGACAAAGATCGCCCAAAACGACGACAGCACCGCAAATCCCGCACCCGGCCCGGCGTAGGCATGACTGGCCGTCGGAAACAAAACGATCGCAAGCAGCAGGAAGAAGAATGCGGCGCGCCCACGCTTGCCCGCGAAGGGAGTGTACAACCACCGCTTGGTACCAACCCTACACTTTCCCTTCATATCTTGATCCCCAACAGTTCCTTGAAAATAAATCCTGCAACCATCGACAAGATGAAGAACAGCCAAATCCAGTTCATACCATAGCCCGCGACCTCGACATTGCGATCCGGGTAATTGATCGAAATGAACTCGATCAGACTATTCTCCGGCAGCACAGGCTCTGCCGACGAGAACATACGCTCCCAGAAGTGGCCCCGCAAGCGGACAGTCGAAATTCGCACCAGGCCACTACCCACACAAACGACCTTCGCGGCGCTCTGGCCGCCAGCGGCAATCTTCACTTCATATTTTCCATCTCTTGAGCCGACCAGTCGCCAGACGATCTCATTTCCTGCCGGAATGTGCACCGGAGGCGCGGTCATCGCGATTTCTGGCGGAAGGTCGAGCGTAACATCATTCAGCGCGCCGCTTCCGCTCGTCTGTCCGGTCGTCGACGGGCCAGCAAGGTAGACAGTCAGCAGGAATGGCGTGTTCGCAGGAATTGGGGTCGCGCCGAGATAGCGATCGATCTGCACCATCAGCAAAGTAACCGGAATGATGACGTACAGCAGCGGCTTGAAGGCGAGCTTCAGGTAGCGTCCGGTACCGCGCAGGATCTTGCCGTAAGAGTCCATCACGACCGGGACCTGATCCCGATATAAGCGCACAGCCAGCAATTGGGCTTTCAGTTGATCCTTCGCAATGCCGATTGCTTTCTGATCCGACGTGTAGCCGAACAGGACCACCATCAGCAGCCCGACTACCAGCGACAAGACAACCACAATCGCCAGCGGACTGGTCAGCAGAAAGACCTTGAACGTCGCGATTGCCACGGCCTGGCCGGTGATCGCCATCGGTTTTGAGAGAACAGTCAAGCTACTCGATGTAACCTAATCCGCGCAGCCGTTTCTGTATCTCTTCTTTCGACGTGCTGCTCTCGTCGGGCAGGATTTTCTTGGTTTCTTTTTCTAGCATGTGGATCACGAATTCATCGATCGATTCGTATCCCGCAGCATCCGAACACTGCTTGACCCTCTCCAGCAGTTCGCCTTCGATCTTCACTTTGTGTGTACCAAACATGATTTCTCCCGTTCGTAATTCGCAGCGCCTAACGCGGCTGAAACACCGACTGTCCCATCATATCCTTCGTTTTCGCGATTCCGAATTCAGACAGAATCGTGGGTGCGATGTCGGTCAGCGCCGGAGCCTGCGCTTCGATCTTGCGGTTGCTCAACAGCACTCCCGGCACCTTGGTGAAGTCGATGCAGTGATCGCCGCTCCACGCATTCGTGTTGTCCTCGAGCACTTCCGCCGGGAACGCTCCGAGAATAGTTTTCCATCCTGCGCGATACCCGCGGTTGTAGCCGACGAGCGCATCCGGACCCGTGCGCGCATACGGACCCTGGTAGGCTTCGCTCGCCAGATCGATTCGCGTGATCACCTGAGAACCATCCTTCGGATCGCGAACCTCCAACAGCTTCTGCCGGATCTCGCGCAACAGCGCGTCGGCCTGAGCGCCCGGCTCGACAATTCCCTCGCGCTCGCGTCCGCGCACATTCAGATAAAGTCCGTTCAATCCCAACCCGTAGGCGCGAGTGCGGCTCCAATCCACATCGGCGAAGGGCTCGCTCGCATCCCCGCTGGCGCCTTCTTTTCGCGCGATATAGCCATTGTTCAACAACCACGTGTTCAGATTGAAGGAGTGCCGGTAGGGAGCAAATCCGTGATCCGAAAGCACAACCAGCGTCGTATTATCATCGACCTTCGGCATCACCTCGCCGAGCACCTGATCAATCTGCTCGTAAAATCCCTCCAGCGCCGTCCCATACTGAGCAGCGAGCTCGGCGTCGTACGTGGGACTCTGCGGATCGGTGAGCCGCCACATCATGTGCGCGTTCAGATCGAGGCTCGAGAAATAGAAAAAGAACAGACCCTGGTGAAATTTTGGAAACTCCGCATCGAACGCGCGCCGATGCTCGGCGAGCACGGTGCGCGCCTGTTCCAGATACTCTTTATCGTCGAGCACACCGTCGGTGAGCGCCTTCGTATCTTCGGCAATGCCTTGAGTGTGGAATTCGCCGATTTGTTTCGCCAAAGCGCGCGAGTAACTCGATGGCGTGGAGATGGGCAGGGCGGGGTTTTCCGGGTCAATATTGATTGGCGACACATAGAGTTGAAAACGGGGATGCGTCTGCTTGAGATAAAAGCGGCAGATCCCCTTCACATTGCCGATCAAATTGCCAAAGACGGGCATGAGCTGAAATTCCACAGAAACCCATCCACTCCATTCGCCTTCTTTCAGAACGAACTGCTGATCCTGCACGCCGATGCGCGCAACCGGTTCCAGCGGATCCACGTCAACCGTGAAAGGCTCGGTAGATGGAGGCGAGTTCTTTCGAAACACGTTGTCCGGCCCAATGAGATTGGTCGCGACCCGATTGTTCTTCACATCGATCTGGACCACTTCCCCGCCCTCGACCGCTCCCACCGCCGCTGTGGGATCGTCGGTGTAGAAAGTAAACGTGCCATACGTGCCGCGCAGATCGGGCGTGCCCATACCGGAAAGAGTCTTCCCTTTCGCCGCGATGGGAGGAAAATTTGCCGGGATCCGATAAACATAATTCGGCACGCTTTGTTCGTCCAGAATCTCCCAGAAGGCCTTGCCGTGGCGCAACTGTTCCGCCGTGCCGCTGCCCAGCGGGATCACCCAACTTCCGAGATGAAAACTATGCTTTGGGCCTTCGACCCGCGACGTTGAAAAATAAAGCTGAAAGGTTTTCGGATCGCGGTGGATGAAATCGAAGATTCCGTGCCCGCCGGCATTCATTCCCGTGATCAGGTTCGACCACGCCACCGGGCTTTGCGGCGGGATGCTCGTTGTCAAACGCCGGAACGATCCCTGCGTGGCCAGCCGGGCGAAGTTCGGCATCTTGCCCTCCGCCATGAACTTCGTGAGAAGATCCGGGTCGAGCCCGTCAATGCCCAAGATGACAAGCTTCCTGGACCCAATCGCTCCGCCTCGCGCGTGCTGGCAGGAGAGAAGCGGGCTCAAAGCCGCGGCGCACAAAGCCAGCAGACACACGAGACGAAGACGTTTTCTAAATGGCGCGGTCACTGTTCTGCGTAAGTATGATCTGCAAATATGATCTGCAAATTATTGGTCCAGCTTCACGGAGGCGGCATCGAGCCTTCCCGGCTAACGATGGGTGGTGTTCACGACATCACCAATAGAGGAGATCCCGAGGAGCAGGCACATCGATTGTACGCGGAGTTGCATGAGCGTCAAGGTTGGGGTTGATTGAAGAGGTTGAGTGAAGTTGAGCTACGAGGTCCGGCGTCTTCGCCGCCAAAATTCTTTCCCCATCCATGCCATTGCAGGTTTTGATCAATGGCGAAACAGCCTTTACACTGACCGTCATGATCCGAAGATTCGTTGCCGGCGTGAGTCTAATCTTTCTTAGTTTCTGTTTCGCCGCAGCCGCATCCAAATCCAACCTGGTGCTGATCACCCTCGACTCCACCCGCGCCGACCGCATGGGGTTCCTCGGCGCCAAGGGCGCGCTTACGCCCAACCTCAATCGTCTCGCCGGAGAAAGCATCGTTTTCGAGCGTGCCTACGCCCAGTCGCCGGCCAGCGTGGTTTCGCATGCGACCATTCTTTCCGGGGCCTACCCTCAGAGCACCGGCATGAGCGCGATTGGCGGTATGATATCGCCATCGCTGCTTTACGTCCCGGACTTGCTCAGGGCGCAAGCCTATCGGACGGCCGCCTTTGTTGGCTCCATCGATCTCGACCCGCGTAACGGACTGGCACAAGGCTTCGGCCGCGGCTTCCAGACATACGACGCTGGCTTTCGGCCCGCGATCCCCGGAGATGCTCGTCCGTCCGTAACTGAGCGCCGGGGAGATCAGGTTGTCGCCGGTGCCGTCGCTTGGCTGGACCACAATGCGCAGGGACAGGGTCAAGGGCAGTTTTTTCTATGGGTTCACATAAGCGATGCGCGCGCACCCGCCACTTCTTACAATTCCGCCATCACTGCGGCCGATGCGGCCATCGGCAAATTAATCGGCGCCTTGCAACAGCGGAAAATCTACGGAAACACCGCGGTCATCGTCGTCGCCGACCACGGCGAGAGCCTAGGCGCCCACGGCGAAGACGCACACGGTATTTTTCTTTACGACGAGACAATTCATGTCCCGCTGCTCGTAAAACTCCCTGAAGGCCGGCCCGCCGCGAAGCCCGCAACCATGCGAGTAGCGGCCAAGGTGAGGCTCGTCGACATCGCTCCTACCCTGCTTGAAATCGCAGCCATCCCGGTTCCATCGCAGATGCAGGGACAATCCCTGCTACGTATCGCAAAATCAAAGGCGAGCGGCGGCAGCGGTGGCGATCAGCCCGTGTATTCCCGCAGCGACCTGCCCCAACGCGGATTCGGCTGGAGCCCGCTCGAATCCTGGCGTGCGAGTAAGTATCTCTACATCCGCGCTCCGAAACCGGAGCTCTACGACTTGAGCGCAGATCCGGGCGCCGTCCACAACCTCGCGCAGAGTTCGAAGGCCACGCTCGACACGATGGCCGCGCAGCTCGATAACTTTACTCGCAACTATGACCGCCGTATCAGCGGCGAGGCCGGCAAGTCTTCCGCGGAATTGAGCTCTTCTGAAATGCAGAAACTGGCGTCGCTCGGATACATCGGACTGACAAAGTCGTCGGGCTCTGCCGCTTCGGTCACAGGAACCGATCCAAAAGACAAAATAGCGATCGCCAATAAGGTGATTGAAGCAACGCTGGCTCGCGACCAGTCGAAGCCAGACTTAGTTATTGCCATCGCTCGCGCCATTGCCGCGCTCCAGGCCGTCGTCTCCACCGATCCCGACCTCTACCTGGCGCAGTACACGCTCGGCGCGGCACTGGCCCGGAAAGGGCAATACGCCGAGGCTGCCAAGCATCTGCACAAAGCGATTGAACTCCAGCCCGACTCCGCCTGGGCGCACTACGAAATGGGCGCAACCCTGCTAAAAACCGGTGACTTCAAAACCGCGATCGTGCACCTGGAAATCGCCACTGGACGCCTGCCCGCTTTCGTCCCCGCACACCTCTCCCTCGCCGAAGCCTACGACCTCATGGGCCGACCCGAAGACGCGAAACGGGAACGCGAGCGAGCGCCAAAGAATCCTTGAAGCTTGTAAGGTTGCGTTCGCGATTTCATGCGTCAGCAATCTTCACAACGGATGATCCTACGAACCCGGCGGGTGATCTGCCTTTGCCTTCGGACGCTCGGAGTTCGCTGTTAGAAAAGACTACCGCCGGAATCCCTTGGCGCCCCGCACTTTGGCTCCTTGGCCAACGACTCGTGCATGATCTTGCGGTGTCAACTCCACGGCGCGGCGCAACTCCGCAATGGCGTCGTCAAGCCTGTCCTGGTAGACGAGGCTCAACTCGACGGAAGCGCTGTGGTAGGCTGAGCGCTTATGAGATGGCTGGTTATTTTTTTCTGGATCATCGGGATATTTGTCGGGATCACACGGCTCGGACCTGCAGCCTGGGGCCAGACGTCCGCCCCACGAAAATCCTCCCCCGATGTGTTCCTCATCACCATCGATACTCTGCGCGCCGATCATGTCGGCTGCTACGGATACAAGCAGGTCGAAACCCCTGCACTCGACGCGCTCGCCGCCGATGGTATCCGCTTCACGGAGGCCTTCACTCATAGCCCGATCACGAACACTTCGCACATTACGATCCTGACCGGCCTCCTGCCCAGCGTACATGGTGTCACCGATTTTGGCGTCCCTCTCTCGCCAAAGCATGCGACTGCGGCGGAATTGCTGAAGAAGCACGGCTACCAAACCGCGGCTTTCATTGGAGCGGTGATTCTCGACAGCAACACGCTCGCTCCCGGTCTCGATCGCGGCTTCGATTTCTACGACAACTTTCCCGTCGATAGCAAGAATAAGGAGCGTTGGGGCCGCCTCGAGCGCCGCGGCGGGGAAGTCGTCGAGCACGCCGAAACTTGGTTCGAGAAACACCGTGCCGGACCTCACTTCGTGTGGGTGCACCTCTACGATCCGCACGATCCCTACGAGCCGCCGCCCCCGTTCTCGGAGAAATATAAAGATCATCTATACGACGGCGAAATCGCCTATGCCGATTCCGCGGTCGCCGACTGGATTGCATTTCTGAAAAAAGCTGGCGTCTACGACAACGCCATCATCATCGTCACCGGCGATCACGGCGAAGGCCTGGGCGAACACGGAGAAGAAACTCACGGCCTGTTTCTTTACGACTCGACGCTGCATATCCCGCTCATCTTGAAAACGCCGGGAGCCGCTCATCATGGCGCGGTTATTGATACCCAGGTACGTACCACCGACATTCTTCCGACCATTCTTTTGGCGACCGGCGTGGCTGCCCCGGCAGAGCTGAACGGCGAGTCGCTCTTTCCCCTCATCGAAGCAAATACCGGCGCGCAATCGCAGTCCAATCGCGCTCTCTTCGGCGAGACCGACTATCCGCTTCGTTGGGGATGGGCACCTCTGCGCGCCTTGCGCACCGAAAACACCAAGCTGATCGAAGCTCCGCGGCCCGAGCTGTACGACCTGCAGGCCGATCCGAAGGAGCTGAAGAATCTCTATGCTCCCGACAGCTCGAAGGCGCAAAGCATGAAGGCCCAAATGGCGAAGTGGAAGGCCAAGTTCCCACCGCCGACCAACTCCAGCAAGCCCGGAGAGGCTTTGCCGGATCCGAAAGACAAAATCGACGTGCAGAACCTGCTGCACCGCGCCATGCTGGCCGGTGACGATAATCGATCGAGTGAGGCGCGCCAGTTCCTGGAAAAAGCGCTGCAGATCGACCCGAGCTCGCCGACCGCGTTCCGTCAACTGGGCGAGCTTGAACTCGCTGCCGGAGATTTCTCGAACGCAGCTGTCCACTTGAAGCGCGCTTGTGAACTGCGTCCCGAAGATTCCAGCGACGCTTTCGAACTGGGCGAGGCGATGGAGAAGTCCGGCGATTGGCCCGGGGCGCGGGATGCACTCGAATCGAGCCTTAAGCTAGCGCCCAGTCAAATGTCCGCACGGCTGCTGCTGGGCCACGTTTACTTGCAACTCAAAGACGCGAAGAACGCGGAAGACCAGTTTGAGGCAGCGCTGCTGGTGGATCCGAACAACAGTGAAGGCCGCCTGGGACTGGCGGAAGCGCAAATTCAGCAATCCGATTTTGCCGACGCCTTGACCGATCTCGAAGCATTCACCAAGACCGATCCGCGAAACGCTGCAGCCCTGCGGTTGCTCGCGCGAGTCTATCGAGGACTCGGCAGAGGGCAAGACGCCAAGCGAACTGAGCAACAAGCGGGCGCGCTGGAAAAGAGGTAATCGAACAAATCAGCTGCGGCTCGACTCGCGGCAGTCATAGCTACAAAGCGGTCTTGGCGGGAACGTCCAACGGCGCCACATGCCGCGGGATTCAGGCGCCTTTCCCTCCCACCGCATTCTTTCAGAGCGCTCCTCGCCGTCAAGGGTTCGCTACGCCGCGAAAATCACGCGCCCTTGACTGCTCCGGGCCGCTCCGAACCCTTCTCCGCTAGCAGGGAATGGATCTTTGGGGAAAGGCGTACTGGCCTACTCTTCTTCCACTCCTGTGGCCTAGTTTTAGTCCGCCCTTGACGGGGCCTAGGTTGCGGAGAGGTACACTTACAAGAACAATGAATGGAGGAGAAATCGGTGATGTGGCATAGCAAGAAACCTTTAGAACACGAATTCGTCTCCGCACGCCGCCGAGTTTTGCGGAGTCTCGGCCTCGCGGGCGGAGCCGTCGTCGCTGGCCTTGCTGCGCCTTGGCGATTGATGGCGAATCCAACGAAGCCGATGGGTACTAGCACCAGCACCCCCAATTCTGTATTTCTAGTGGGTGGATTTGACAAGATCTATGATCCATCCATCGGGGAAAAAGAACGATGGTACATCAACGATCACACTTTCATTCGAGCTGAGAATGGTCAGTGGCATCTTTTCGGCATCACCCATCGGGAACCCGCGAACGCCCAACAGGAAAAGTTCCTCGCACATGCTACCGCTCCTGATCTCACGGGGCCTTGGACGAAACAAGCGTCTGTTCTGCACGTCGACGAAAAACGTAATGAAACTGTTGTATGGGCCCCCTATGTACTGAGGCATGACGGCCTTTATTGGATGTACTACTGTGCTGGTGGAAGAGACCACACGAAGTATCACATTCATCTTGCCACTTCGGCCGACCTCTGGAACTGGAAGCGGCACCCCGCGAATCCAATGGTAGTGGATGGCTATGATGCGCGTGACCCCATGGTCATGCAAGTCAAGGATCAATGGCTAATGTTTTACGCCGCCACCAGCAAGCCGGATGGCGGTAACCATATTGTAAGCATTGTTACCAGTCTGGACTTGAGTCATTGGTCGAATAAGCAGGAGGTCTTTCGTGATCCTGAGGTCGGCACCTATGGGGGCCCGACGGAATCACCCTTCGTGGTGGCTCGCAATGCAAAATACTATCTTTTTGTCTGCACAAATCATGGCTACAATGAAACCGCAGTTTATGAGAGCGATACGCCCTTTCATTGGGATGCTAGGAGTTTGGTTGGGAAATTTCCCGCCCACGCCGCGGAGGTGATTCAGACGCCGGACGGAAAATGGTTTGTCTCTCGCGCGGGCTGGGGACAGGGAGGCGTATATCTTGCGGAACTCACTTGGGAGAAATAAGGCAGCGAACAGGTGCTGAGCAACGGATAAATGGTCAAAATGAGAAGGCCGAGTGCCAATCGGGTAATCACCTTATTATTGCTGCTCGCTCCCTTATTGACTTCGGCGCAAGCAGACAAGGGAACCATTGAGCCGGAATCTCCTTTTTGGTTCAAAAACGGCACTGATCATACACGCATCCCGCTGTTCGCCAATAATGTGAAACAATTTTCACACGGATCGCCCCCCTCACGCTTCGAGATCCGAACCCGCACCGCCGAAATTGCCCGATATTCCTCCACTTTTGCAACACTTCTCCTTGCCGAGCCCTTTGTAGACAGATTCCGCTGCTTGAGTGGGCCACCGCCGATCTATCCCGTGGGTAACCCTTCATCGTAATGGACTTTCACCATCTATCTCCTGCCGGTTTCTCCAGCGCACAAGGGCTGATTTTGTTTCTCACCCACTGGGTCGAGCCTCCGTAGAGTTCGTGTTGCCCTCAAGTCCGCATGAATACTGGCGTTGGCGCGATCATACAATCACTTACTCAGAGTTCAAAAAGGAAATGCGGATTGAAAACATTGCATCCGCCCTGCGGGTTAACGAGTATGATACTACATTGCAGTTACTTGAGCCCGCACTAGTCTTGTCCAATACAAGATGAGCCTGAAGGGGAGGTGGGATTCCAACACAAGATGAGCCTGGAGCGGATGGCATGCTGAGGATTGACCATCAACATGCACGAAGCCGAGCAACTGAGCCTGGAGCA
>Ga0208038_1000141_pt1 | contig 73083 bp, 79 predicted proteins | sample June2015DPH_16_1_FD_184714 | JGI IMG/M metagenome (GOLD analysis project Ga0208038, IMG submission 184714) | Peatland microbial communities from SPRUCE experiment site at the Marcell Experimental Forest, Minnesota, USA - June2015DPH_16_100... | ecosystem: Environmental > Terrestrial > Soil >...
TGATTAAACTCCATCGATTCACCATTTTTCAACAAAGCTAAAATTCGCCTATCAAAAGAGTCCATAATAGACCTATAATAGCGAAAGAAGGATAAAAACCATTTTAGACCAATTTAGCAACGGGCTGGCGCGATTCTTGCAGAACATGCGACGCATGTAAAGACGGTCTTGAGCAATACTGCGAAAATGGTGCTACGGTAACCTTCAATTCCAAAGACAAATATGGAGATATAACAAAAGGCGGATTTTCAAACAACATCGTTGTAGATCAAGATTTTGTCCTTAGGATACCGCCAAAAATAGACCCTGCAACTGCTGCTCCGCTTTTGTGCGCTGGAATCACAACATATTCGCCATTAAGACACTGGAAGGTTGGAAAAGGACAAAAGGTAGGCATTGTAGGTCTTGGCGGGCTTGGTCACATGGCACTGAAATTCGCACACTTATTCGGTGCCTACACAGTCCAATTCACGACATCTCCTAATAAAGCGCAGGATGCAAAGAAACTGGGTGCTGATGAGGTAATATTATCAACAGATCGGGAGCAGATGAAGAAACACGCAGGAACATTTGATTTTATTTTAGATACAGTAAGTGCGAAACATGATTTCAACGCTTTAGTTGGAATGCTTAAAAGAGATGGCATCTCGTGCTTGTGGGTTTGCCTCCGGATGCACCGAACGTAATTCCGTTCCAACTTATTTTCAAAAGACGATCAATCGCTGGTTCGCTTGTTGGCGCGCGCTAGGCTTAAATAAGCTTTATTTTATGAAATAATCCCAAATGAAGGTTTTGGTGCTCCGGCCGGGATTTGGACCCGGGTCACCGGCTCGAAAGGCCGGAATACTTGACCGGACTATACTACCGGAGCCCTTTGTTTAAAAACATCAAGCTGAATGCTTTTTCACTCGAATAAACCTTACCCTTCAAGAATCGGGCTTTTAGCTAGCTTGCGCTTTATTTTTTTGGCTTTTTTGGCTTAAACAAAAATCCAGTTATTTGCTCAACAAGCTTGCCCTGGTTCTTGGCCGTTTTCTCGAGTTCCTCTATTCTTTTTTCTAGGTCGTTTGAGATGATTTTGCCTTCGATTCTGTTTGCTGAGCGGAACATTAGCAGCATTTTGAAAACTTCTGAAATTGCTTTTTCTTGCTCGTCAACGGATGCGGGTTTTGTTCCAGCAATAATGGATAACTGGTCCACATAGTGTTCTTTAATTTTTAATTCCGCGTTAACGGAGGGGTCGGTTGGAAACGCAATGCTAAACGGCGTCTTCTTCGCTAGTTCCGCCGCGGTTGGAAAGCGGATTATGATGTCTCCTCTAATCCATGAAGAAACAAATTCAGTGACGAATTTTCGGATCTCTTTTTGGCTGAAAAGGGTAGAGGGTTCTGTTTTTGGTTCAGTTTTCCTTTTGATTCTTACGTTTATGACTTTTTTGTCTGAGTTGTTTTCCATTATATTCCCCTTCACAGCCTTCGAGTTCTTCACTTTTCTTCTTAAGCGTGACTAGTATTTAAGAAAGCGTTAAAAAGAGATTTTTGCTGCAGACGGAATTTTCCCCAAGATTTTCGCTGTTGCCCTCTCTACTTTTTCACGTTCAGCTGCATCAGTGTAAACACGTAGTATATTCATGAAGCCTTTGAGTGTTTCGAAAATCTTTGAAATCTCACTTAGCCGCTGCGGAGTTTTGTCGCCCGCTTGGCTTCTTGTGAAAACAGGAATCTCCATAGACTCCATAAGTACCGCATGATGGTAAGGTACAGATGGCACCGTGGGCACGTCAATTATCACTGATTCAATACCTACACCTGCTTCCTTAGCAATTTCACTTTGCATTTGGCGCCTGTATGATTCGCGACCGAAAATATTGGAGATCATTGTGTCCTTCTCGTAGAAAGTCCGTTCATAGGCGCACTTTAGCATTCTGCGTCTTTCTAGATTGCCAATTATTCCTTTAGATGCTTTACAGTTTTTTAGGGCTGACCAGACGGTGTAGTCATCCAGCGCCAAATAGTCTTCAGGCGTCTTAAACGCCGTTAACCCTAACTCGCCGTTTGCTTTTTCCATGGCGGTTGCCAGCATAATCTGCGCTGCTCTGCCAACACGGTGAAAATAAATGCTTTTAAACGATTCAATCCTAGCAATCATGAACGCTTCCAACGCTGATAATGCGCCTAGTTCGACGGCTAGATTTTCGCCTAAAACATCAAGCGCATGTATAAGACGGAAAACATCGATGAAACCGTACTCGGCGCCCGTGTGGTAGGTATCTCGGACGATGAAGTCCTGTTTGTCAACGTCCACGGCGCTGCTTATTATCTGGTCAAGAAACGCTTTGCCAGGTTTATGGAGTTTCCCAACGGCGAGTCCAGCTACCTCTTTAGGCTTGTAACCCATCTTTGATAGTTTATCGCCTACTTCGCTCTTCTCGATAATCCATGAAGTGATGTCTTCATGCGTTTTTTCCAAGTATTTTATCAGCAATTGCTCAAAAACATGCGAGAAAGGTCCATGTCCAGCGTCATGGAGCAACGCTGAAATTCTGCACATGTCCACTTCTTCATCATTTACGACGCGTGAAATGTTAGGGTTTTCCAAAACTTTGCCTGCCAAGTACATGACGCCGACGCAGTGTTCGAAACGTGTGTGGTTGGCTCCTGGGTAAACGTACTCTGAACCTGCCAGCTGTCGCAGTCGCCTGAGCCGCTGCATCGGATACGAATCAATAATGTTTTTTTCTGCTTCGGTAATGTACACGTACCCATGTACGGGATCCTTTATTTCTCCCCAGTAAGCCTTAGGCACAAGCAAGCCTCACAGTTTGTAAGTTATATTTATCTATCTCCCTATAATGTCTAACGCTAACCAGCCGAGTTGAAAAACATGGGCAAGAACGGCGTTTTCATCTGCATCGAAGGCTTAGACGGAAGCGGAAAAACCACACAGGCAGAACTACTTACCGAAAGGCTGTCCAAAAGCTACAATGCAGTTTACACTTCAGAGCCCAGCCATGGCAAAACGGGCACTTTCATCCGAGAATGCTGCCTTTACGAAGAAAAACGGTTGCCAACAGCCGCTGAAGCATTACTATTTGCCGCAGACCGCATAGAGCACGTAGAAAACGAGATAAAACCAGCTTTAGCCGAAGGGAAACTGGTAATCTGCGACCGCTACATTTACTCTTCTTTAGCCTACCAAGGCAGCGCAGGATTAAGCTTAGCTTGGATCAAGAAAATTAACTCTTACGCCTTGCAACCTGATTTCGCAGTTTTTATCGATGTGCCTCCTGAACGTGTGCTGGAACGTTTGCAACGAAAGAAGTCTGTGATGGAAACCCTAGAAATACAGCAGAAAGTTCGAGGAGTCTACCTTAAGTTCGTTAAGAAAGGTGAGCTCATCCTCATCGACGGCGATAAGCCTGAGGATGAAGTAGCTGATGCTTTGTACTCAAAAGTTTTGAGCTTACTTCAAGCTTCAAAGTAGCGCTTGAAAAAATGAAAGTAAAATTTTTGGGCTTTAGTCTTCTCTCCATTTGAACAGTCTGATGGCTGCAACGAAGATGATGATGGTTATGACCGCGACGACTGCGAGGTCGATTGCCGCTCCCATGTAGTTTGCGTAGACCATTACGTTGTTTAATCCTTCAATGACGTAGAACAGTGGCAGCACGTGAGCGATGGTCTGTAAGTATTGTGGCATGATGCTGATTGGGAAGAACGTGCCTGAGAGGAACATCATTGGAAAAGTCACTATGTTGCCTATTACACCTGCCGTCTCCGGGTTCTTTGTCACTGTTCCGACAAGCATGCCGAGTGAAGCAAAAAGCGTTGGGCCGATAAGCAGGAAGGGTATGAGCCAAGGGGTCAATGCGATGTTTGCGCCGTACAGCAAGATTCCAACGGCTACCATCAACACGAAGCTTATTGTGGTCAAAACAATGTACCAAAGTATCTTTGACGCTAGCCACTCCATTTTTGTCAGCGGCGTCAGCGAAAGCTGCTTGAACAGTTTGGTCTTCTTGTAGTCTGAGGAAATATTAACCAAGCTGAACATTGGGCTTATAAGTATGGCGAAACCTATCAAGCCTGGAACAAGAAAATCAATGTATTTTGTCTGATGAATGTTAACCGTAGTCGGGGTTATGCCGAGGATGGGTACCGCGTTCTGCTTGTAATAGTTAAGGTTGAAGTAGTTTATGACTCCGTTCACCGTTCCGCTTACGATGCCGCTTGTGCTTGACGTCGGGTTCCCGTAAACTGTCACGTTCACTGGGTGACCCGCCAAGTAGTCAGCGGAGAAGTTTTTAGGTATTACGATGCCGTCAGATGTTGAATGAGCAGCAAGGTACTTCGAGAAGTCCTGCGTAGGACTCACCGTTATTACCCTGATTGTGCTTGAACTGTTAAGCGCAGCTAAAAACTGAGTTGAAACAGGTCCATTGTCTTGGTTTTGGGTATAAACATTAATTACTCCTGAACTGTTGCTTGAAAAAATAGCGCCGAAAATCAAGATTAATATGACTGGAAATATCAGTCCGAAGAAAAGGCCAAATCTGTTTCTCAGGTACCCGCGGCTAAAGACCTTGAAATCTGCTAGAATTCTTTTTCCACTAGACATCTTTCAGTCCCTCCCCGTGTTCATGCTCATCTAATATTTCGCCATGTTCACTTAACTTTCTGCTGACAAGCTTAACGAAAACGTCGTCTAAGCTGTCACGGCGCGTCTGGATTTCTCCCCAGTCCATTTTTGACTGTTCAGCGGCAGCCAAAGCCGCGAGCGCATCAATTTTCTGTTTAATCGGTACGCTGATTATTCCTCTGGAGTTGTCGTAATCGACGTGTAATTCTGTATTTGCTTTAATGTACCTAGCCAATTGTTCGGACCCGCGGATTTCAAGTCTTTCTCCCGAGCCGTGATGCTCAATGATTTCGTCGCTTGTTCCCATAGCCACAATTTTCCCATGATCCATGATGGCTACTCTGTCGGATAACTGCTGTGCCTCATCTAAGTAGTGGGTTGTTAAAATGATTGTTTTACCCTTAGCTTTCAATCCGCGGATGACATCCCAGATTGCTCTTCTAGCGTTCGGGTCCAGTCCAGTGGTGGGCTCGTCAAGAAATAGCAGTTCAGGCGTTCCCACAAGCGAAAGAGCAAGTCCCATCTTCTGTTTTTGCCCGCCAGAAAGGCTGTCAAAATTGGTTTTAGCTGAATCCTCAAGCAAAACTTCTTTCAGAATTTCATCGGGGTTGACTTTAATGTCAAACAGATCCGCGTAGTAAATTATTGCTTCTCTAGGGGTTACTTTCTCAATAAAATTAAACTCTTGAGGTATGACGCCGATTTTCTTGTGAAGTTCATAACCGTTTTTCCATGGGTCAAGACCAAGAACTTTCACGTCGCCTCCGTCCTTTTCTCTCAAGCCTTCTAAAATTTCTATGGTGGTGGTTTTGCCTGCGCCGTTTGGACCCAGAAGCCCGAAAACTTCACCTTTGTTAACTGTGAATGAGATGTCATCTACAGCTTTCAAGTCTCCATAGCATTTCTTGAGAGCAGAAACTTCAATTGGAATCAACTAAATTTTGCTCCTGTTTTCTTGGTTCTTTTGTGAGTCTGCCTTTTTCTGTTGGTTCGCTTTTACGGAATTACTGTTGTTAGAAATATGGCTTTCGGATATAGAGTTAATTTCTCCCTCATTAGTCTTTACATTATGAAAGGGTTTTTTTCAAAATTTTCCTGTTTGAGGCTTCATTTGTTTTGTTAAAGATGAACAGTGTTAAATCTTCTGGCGATATGTATCTTGGCCCTTTTTTGTGGAAAACTTGAATTTCCAAAATGTCTCTGTTGTATACAGTTCGGAGAAGGTAATAATCAAATTTTAGCGCGCTCTTTTTTTCTCCCTTGTAGTAACGTATGGCGCAGAAGAAATCCATTGTACGCAAATTCTCTTTTCCCAGCAGGTTTCGTACTTTTTTTACCTCTTCCTCATCAACGTAGTTGAAGCCTTCAGCGTCCGCCAAACCGAACTCGAAAATTAATTTACATTCAGGTATAGTTGGGTTAGCGGCTTCTTCAAAACTGAATTCCTTTCTGTTTATTTCATAAAGAACTTGGATTAGCCTTTGTTGAAGTTGTTTGCTTGAGAGAGTTGAATTAAAGCTCTCAACCATGTGAATGTTTAAGGGGAAATTTTCATAAAAACCCAGTGTCAAGATAAGTCCCGCTCAGGCTTTCTTCATATTCTTAATCTTTTCCAGACTGTTTAGTAATTCAGATAGTGCAACGCTGAGTTTTTGCAGTTCTTCTAAGTCTTCGGTTTTTTCGATTTTGCCTTGTAATTCTTGCATCTTCGCTAAGAGTGTTGCTTCGAGTTTATCGTAGGCTGTGCTGGCTGCGGCTTGCTTTGGCGGTTCTTCGCCTTCTTTAACTATTACTACTTTTTTTTCATCATTTGCGCACCATAACGTGCCATCTTTTAGTCTGAAGAGTGGGGAAGCGCAGACCGGGCATGACAGGTCGGTTAAAGTGTCGCCTTGCCTTAGCAAGTCAGCCATGCGTTTAATAGGTGTGTTTTCTTTTTCTTGCAATTAGAACCCCAAAGTAAATACGTATCAATTGCTTATATAAGCAGTTACTGCGTGACGTGCAGTAGGCAGTGCCGATTTATGGTTCGAAAGAAAAAAGCTGAAGAATACGAAGCTAAGATTAAGCAAGCGTTAGTAGTGCTTGGAGAGGTCTCTGAGGACAGCACAACGCCAAGAAACATCAGGCGTTCCGCAAAAGACGCTATGAATTCCCTGCAAAGCTCTGAATATACGCCTGCAGTGAGAGCTTCAAACGCAGTGTCGCTTCTGGATGAAATTTTGCAAGACCCAAACATGCCGCCCTACACGCGGGTAAAACTTTGGAACGTTATGAGTTTTATTGAAGCAATAAAAGACTAGTCAGTCTTCAAACTTTTTGTTTTCAATTATTTTCTTAAGAAGTTAGCATCGCTCACGCTTGCTTCTTAGTACCAGTTAGTTGTTTTGCCAGTTTCTTTGCTTCCTTATATGAGTAAGCGCAATGTATGCAGCAGAACGCTGTCTCTCTGCCATCGATGACTTCTCGGTAGCCGCCTTCATAGACTTTGCATCCACAGTGGGCGCAAACGTAAAGGCTTGGTTCAATAGCGATTGCTACTAGCTCGGCAAAGCGCTTGAAAAGATCAGTGCATAATTCTCTGCCTGCCTGTGTTAGTTCGAAGATTTTTCTTTCTTTCTCGCCTACCGGTTTTATTGTGTGTTTAACTAAGCCTTTTTCTTCTAGTTGCTGCAGGAACGGGTAAACTAGGCTTGGGCTCACTTCTTTTTTGACTCTTTTTCTGAATCTGCTGATTATGCTGTAGCCGTGTGAGGGTCCCTCGTACAGTATGGTGAGTATGTAGAAGCGTGAGAAGTCGGAGATTAATTCATCTATGTTTTCGGATTGTGTCTTACTGGACATGTTTTTCTTCATGCACTATTGGAGTTTTTGTTATTATAAATGTTCTTTAATATAATTTGAAAATACCTGTGCAATTCCCAAAAAACCATCGGCAATCTGCTTCCATAATTAATGCACTAACAAATATATGGCACCTGTTACATGTAGTTCTGGGTTCCACGGGGGCAGTGCCTATGAAATATGACGTAATAATCGTGGGTGCAGGACCAGCAGGCATCTTCTCAGCGCTAGAACTAACAGAGAAAACAAACTTAAACGTCCTGATACTCGACAGAGGACCCGACATAGACAAACGCAAATGCCCATCCAGCCGAGGGCTCGAATGTGTCCATTGTGAACCATGCTCAGTTCTTTCAGGCTGGGGTGGAGCAGGCGCTTACAGTGACGGAAAACTAACTTTGTCAACAGAGGTTGGCGGTTGGCTAAACCAGTACGTTTCAACCAAAGAGCTCCAGGCGCTGGTGAAATACGTAGATAGCATCTACCTAAAATTCGGGGCAAGCGAGCAAGTTTACGGTGGAGATAGCGAAAAAGTAGATGAAATCGAACGTCAAGCGTCGCTTGCGGGTTTGAAGCTTATCAGGCAAGAAGTTCGCCACATGGGCACAGAAAAATGCCTAGAAACGCTACATCGAATGCGTAAAGAACTTAACGGCAAAATCACTTTCCGACCAAAAACAGATGTGAAAGGCTTAATCGCTGAAAACCACCTCATCCAAGGAGTGGAAACAGTAGACGGCGAAAAAATCATAGGCAAATACGTCATAATTGCTCCTGGCAGAAGCGGAGCAGAATGGCTCCAAACAGAGGCTCAGGTCCGAGGATTAAAAACCATAAACAACCCAGTTGACATCGGCGTACGCGTTGAAGTTTTAGCTTCAGTCATGGAAAACCTGACCAAAGAGCTTTACGAGCCAAAACTAGTTTATTACTCACGACTTTTCGACGATCAAGTCCGCACTTTCTGTGTGTCACCTTACGGCGAAGTCACTACGGAATCATACGATGGCGTCTTAACCGTTAACGGCGGAAGCTACGCTGAAAGAAAAACCGACAACACAAACTTCGCCATTCTAGTCAGCACCTCCTTCACAGAACCTTTCAAAGAACCTATTGCTTACGGCAAATATGTTGCCAGACTTTCAAACCTCTTAAGCGGAGGAGTAATGGTTCAGCGGTTAGGCGATTTGGTTACTGGACGCCGCTCAACTCCCGAACGCCTTTCCAGAAGCTTGGTTGTACCAACTTTGAAGAACGCCACGCCAGGCGATTTAAGCTTCGTTTTGCCCTACCGTTATTTAGCAGACATACGTGAGATGCTTCAAGCCTTAGACGTGATAGCGCCAGGAATCCACTCAAGAGATACCTTGCTCTACGGCATAGAAGTCAAGTTTTACTCTTCACACTTGCAACTAAGCAATGCGTTGGAAACAAAAATCCAAAACATGTTCACCATCGGCGACGGTGCAGGTGTGACACGCGGTTTAATTCAGTCTTCAGCTTCAGGCGTCATAGTCGCTAGAGAAATTCTGAAACGTGAACATTTGGGGGCTTAAACTTGACTAATGTAGCTCAAGAAATCAAGTGCAGTCACTGCGGCGCTCCAGTTGAGTTTAAACCAGGAGAAATAATTGCTACCTGCAAATACTGCGGCTTCAACACTGTCATCGAGACGGGGCAAGCATTCACGTTTGAGCATTCGCTTATTCTCAACAGGTTTGACCTAAAAAGTATAGACGAGCCGATTCAGGATTGGATGCGCGGCGGCTTCTTGAAACCAGGTGACCTCGCTAGGAAATCAAAGATTGCTGAGCGAGACTTGGTTTATTTGCCATTTTGGGTGGTTTCAGTGGAGGCTAAAAGCACTTACAAGGGCATATTCGAACGCATAGCTCCAGCAATCGTTAAAGAGGGCACAATCTCCAAGGAATATGAGTGGCTGGTTTTGGCACGTGAAGCTTCCGGTTTCCCGACACGTGAATACTTGGTTCCTTTGGAAGGGAAAATCCCCTTCGACTTCCGCAAAATCGAAGGCTTTGCCAAGCTATTAAACAGTGAAATGGACCGTGATGCTGCTTTAGAAATTGCCAAGCAACAAATCGAGGATCACCATCGCTTTCTTCTCGAGCAAGACGTGGATAAAATAGTCGAGATAAAAACCGAAGTCACCGCCAAACAAGAGGTCTATTTGCATGCGCCCATCTGGTTCATCAAATATGAATACAAAGGCAAAGTTTACCAGTTGATAATCGAAGGAACCGGTGGAACAGCCCTGAAGGGTGATATTCCCTCTTCAAGATTCTAAGCTTGATATGTTCTAACAAACTTTAAAAGCGACCTTTTATAATCAACGAATAATAAAAAAGGCGGATATGTAAAATGAGCGATACAAACGATGAATTATCAAACGTTCAAGGTCAAATGTCCCTCCCTGAGAAGATAGCCGCGTTTGTTCCAGGTTTCCGCGGTTACAAAGAGAAGGAACTGCGCCGCGAAAGCGATAGGCTGATCAGGAATCACCTGTACCTGAAACTGTCTATTGAAAAGACAGATTTGAGGGAAATTGAGCAGAAGTTGGCTGACCGCCGCTACTTCGATGTCCTGACAGACATGGATCGCCTATTAGCTAAGATGGATCGTGTTGTTGAGAAAATTAATCATGCCTCTTACGGGTACAGCGGGTTCTTTGACGCTGTCAAAGTCAGAGAAGAAAATCTTGACCATATGATAGATTTCGATAATAAGCTTCTAGACGGAATAAACGCATTGACAACTGAAATCGACGCTTTCAAAGCAGATTTAGCCAGCGGCGTAACCACGAACCTGAAAACCAGGGTTCAGAATGTAACTGACAAACTTGAAAGTTTAGAAAACACGTTTGATCAACGTAATGAAGTAATCTTAGGAGCGAGTTAAAATGCCGCAAGTAATAGAATGGACAAATGCAGGCCCAGACGCCATAGTTTGGAGGTACCCAAATGAAGATATCACATGGGGTGCCCAACTTGTCGTGCATGAGTATGAGATGGCAGTGTTCTTCAGGGATGGCAAAGCCTATGACGTTTTCAATGCTGGCAGGCACACGCTGACAACGTTGAATCTGCCTTTGCTTACAAGTTTGCTAACGCGTATAGCAGGGTTCGGTAGCAACAAGCCGTTTAAAGCGATGGTCATCTACATCGCTACTAAAGTTTTCAATGGCAAATGGGGTACAAGTGCACAAACTACAGAGCTGGCTCCACTTAAAGTGTTTGGGCAATTCCTGTTCAAAATCGAAGATGCATCGCTGTTCGTGAATGAGGTTGTAGGTGGACAAAATGCTTTCGACACCGACGGTGTCAACGACTTTCTCCGAGGCTTCCTAAATGAAAAGATAATTGCAGAACTCTCTCACTACGACTTGATTACAGTCTTTACTAGGCTCCAAGAGACCTCTATTATTGTTAAGAACACGGTCTTAGACTACTTCAAACGCTTAGGCATCGAACTAACAGACTTACGTTTCGAAGGCATCGACACCACACCTGAGTACCGTGAACGGCTGTTTTGGCTTAAAACTGGAAGCACCCCAGCAGACACAGTCTTGCGCATGGAAACAGTGAAGAGTGCAGCGGCATCACTAGGAGCATCAGGCGGTGGCGGCGGCGGAGCAGGCTTAGGCACAGGCATGGTGCTCATACCTCAAATTATGAATTCAGCAGGTCAAGTTCAGGCACAAGCACCTACAGCTGCCCTTGTGATATGTCCTAAATGCGGCGCGCATGTTCCAGCTACATCCAAGTTTTGCCCTGAATGCGGAACTACTCTCACGCCTCCATCAGCTGCCACAATAAATTGCCCGAAATGCGGCCACTCGATCCCTGCGAGCTCCAAGTTCTGTCCCGAATGCGGCGCAACAATATCATAGGATGGCAGGGTAATGTCTGAAAGTAGACGACAACTGCTCTCAATAGGCGCTTTATTCATAATCGCAGTAGTCGCCATACTTCTTTATGCGGCAAAGTTAATCGGTCCATGGCTAAACATTTTTCCCACAATCTTCATTCTGTTCGGGGCATGGGAACTGGTTATGGCATTTATGCGTGCTCAAAGCCCTCAGAAATACGAGCGCACACCATTCGGTACATTGGAGATGGGTATAATTATCGTGGCTTTAGGCGTCGCTTGGCTCGTTTACAGCACAAACTGGCTTTACTCCCTTGCCTTGCTAATTCTTGTGCTCGGCGCGATAGCCATCGCTTCGGCTCTAAGGCGAAAGAAACCTTAAGCCATTTTTCTCTAAACATTTTTCTATCTCAATGTGCAGTCACAATGGCAGAAGGCTCGAAGCTATGACTGAAGAGATTATCGGGCGTGGCACATGGTACGACATGATGGCCAAGAAAGTAATCGACAGGGAGCGCCAGCTAGGCAGAAACATGGGTAAAATCAGAACTGAGATGGGTCTTGGCGCCTCTGGTTTTCCGCACATCGGCAGCTTAGGTGATGCTGCACGCTCGTATACTGTTACGCTTGCTTTGAAGGGTTTAGGTTTCGATTCTGAGTTGGTTGCTTACTGCGACGACAAGGATGGCTTACGGAAAGTTCCGGTTGGGTTATCAAAAGATTTGGAGAAGTATCTTGGTTACCCAGTGTCCAGTATTCCTGACCCGTTTGGTTGCCATGAAAGCTACGGTAAACACATGAGCTCGCTTCTGCTTGAATCCCTGGACAAGTGCGAGATAGAATACCGCTATTTTTCAGCTAAGGAAGTCTACGAGAAAGGTTTACTGTTAAACGAGATTAGAACCATTCTGTCCAATGCCAAGGCAGTAGGCGAAATTGTTAAAGAAGAAGTTGGTCAAGAACGCTACACTGAAGTCTTGCCTTTCTTCCCAGTCTGCCGCAACTGCGGGCGCATCTATACCACAAAAGCCTACAAGTTCGACCCAAAAACTGACAAGGTCCTCTACAAATGCGAAGGCTTAGAGATACGTGATAGACTCATCGAGGGCTGTGGCTATGAAGGCGAAGCAGACATAAGTAAAGGTGAGGGAAAATTAACTTGGAAAGGTGAATTCGCCGCCCGCTGGAAAGCGCTGGACATACGGTTTGAAGCTTACGGAAAAGACATCGCTGACTCAGTAAAAATCAACGACCGAATATGCCGCGAAGTCCTATGTTTTGAGCCGCCTTCACACGCAAAATACGAAATGTTCCTCGATAAAAGCGGAAAGAAAATATCCAAATCAGCTGGCAACGTTTTCACGCCGCAAGTGTGGTTCCGTTACGGTTCTCCTCAGTCGCTGCTTTTGCTGATGCTTAAACGGTTTGTTGGGACACGAAACTTGGACATGTCAGATATTCCACTGTACATGAATGAGCTTGATTTCCTCGAAGACGTGTATTTCGGCAAAAAACAAACCAGCGAAAAAGAAGCCACGAAGCTTAGGGGTTTGTTTGAGTACTGCTATGTCCTGAAGCCGCCAGCTAAGCCAAGCGTTCACGTGCCCTATAATTTGATGGCGTTTCTGGTTAAAATGGCGCCTAAAGAATGCGTAAACGATTATGTGGCTGAGAAACTGCAAAGCTACGGTTACCTACAAAAGGGTCAAGCCTTAGATGCTAATTTGAAACAGCGTATTGAGTACACTTTGAATTGGATCAGAGATTTTGAAGAAATCAGAGAAACAGATGTCACTCTAACAAGCGAAGAGAAAAAAGCAATCAGTGAGTTAATCACAGAACTGGAAACTGAAGAAGAACCAGATAAAATTCAAAACGCCATCTTTAACGCTGCAAAAAACAACGGCATACAGCCCAGCGGCTTCTTCAAAACGCTATACAAGATTTTGATGGGTGCACCGCAGGGTCCACGTTTAGGTCCATATGTACTTGCCATGGGCAAACAAAACGTCATAGCCGCTCTCAAAAGGGTCGTAAGCAAAAGTTAGCAGTTTAGGATTAAATTTCTTTTTTGAATTACAAAACTGTATGCTATGACCAGCATAAAAAGGGTTGTTTGAGAAGTTGATTTACCCGCAGGGCTGCCGCTTTTTGCTAGTTGAACAACCAAGCAAAAAGCATACCCCTCTTTAGGATAACAATATTGCGTTACCCTACCGATACCTCAATTTTAGACATAGTTTTTATTAGCTAAAATTGACCGACGAATGTTACATGAAAACTATAACTAATATTGGCACAACTAGTTTTAACGCTGCTCTTGCCAAATTGCTTTTCCCGTTCCGCATTTCTTTAATTAGTTAAAAGGCTTTTGGCAGCCACAATGCTGCCATTATGCAACCAAAGTTTGATTTTAATTAGACCAAAAGGCTTAACTTATCTTTTTCTCTAATAATACTTAGAGAATTGAGTTTTTTAGGCTTTGTTGGAGGAATTTATGGTTGAGTTATCAAAAAACTCTACCAAACATAAAACCAAAAAAAGAAACGCCCAAAGTAAACGTTAAAGAAGATAAAACCCCAAATTATACTTCTGCATCTTGCGATTTAGCTTTAGATAAAGAACGGCTAAAAAATATTTTAGAAAATATTCCTTCGGCTGTGATGGTTATTGAAAAGCCTGAGGGCAAAGTAACCTACGCCAATAAAAGGGCTATTGAGCTTAATGGCATAAACCCGTGTGGGCTCGAATTAAAGAATCTTGCAGTAAAGATATACAATCTGGATGGTAAGATTTGCCCAACCGAAGAACTGTATACATACAGAGCACTGTTTAAAGAAGAAACAATGCGTAACGCACCGCCGCAAATTATTGAGCACATTAATGGAAAACGTTTTATAGTAAACGTAAGTGCAAAACCGCTCTACGATAAAGAAGGCAAAGCCAATGCTGCCGTAACTATTTTTGACGACGCAACTGAACGCGTCAAAATTCAAGAGGCACTTAAAGAAAGCGAAGAGAGGTTAAAAATGGCGCAGAGGATTGCTCATGTAGGAAATTGGGAGTACTATGTTAAAGAAGATAGGGCAATTTGGTCTGAAGAGCTATTTCGCATATTTGGCTTAAAACCACAACGGTATGGCCCAAATACCACTTATTATGTCGCTCGAATTTATCCGCAAGACAGGGAAGCAATAAACAAAATAATGGAGCAAATGCTGTTTAAAGGTGTGATTTCTAAAGCAAGTTTCGATTACCGAATTATTAGAGAAGATGGCTCGGTTCGCACTATACATTCTGAACGGATGATCAGAGAAGTTGATGATGATAAAAAGCCAAAAAGGCTAGTCGGGGTAGAACAGGACATAACTGAGCGCAAGCAAATAGAGCAAAAACTTGGAGAACATACCAAGAATTTAGAAAAGCTTGTTGAAGAAAGAACAAAACAACTGAAAGATGCTGAACGCTTAGCCACTATTGGACAAACCGCAGGTATGATTGGCCATGATATTCGTAACCCACTGCAAGCTATTGTCGGAGAACTGTTTTTGATAAAACAAGATGTCGATAGTTCACCCGATAGCCAATTCAAAAGAAATACGCAAGAAAGTTTAGGTACTATACAAGAGCAAATAGATTACATAAACAAGATTGTTTCTGACTTGCAAGATTACGCAAGACCCCTCAAACCTGAACTGGTTGAAGTTGACCTTCGCCGTGTCATTCCGCAACTGCTTTCAACAGTGAATGTACCAAACAATATTCACGCTTTTGCAGAATGCGATAAGAAATTATCAAAACTGAATTTAGACTTAACTTTCCTAAAACGCATCCTTGTAAACCTTGTAACAAACGCTATTCAAGCCATGCCAAACGGGGGCAAACTAAAAATAAGAACTTTTGAGGAAGGTGATAATGTTTTCATAATCACTGCGGATACTGGCGTTGGAATTCCAGACGAAATAAAACCAAAAATCTTCCAGCCACTCATGACCACCAAATCTAAAGGGCAAGGCTTCGGATTAGCCGTTGTTAAACGCTTAGTTGAGGCACAGGGCGGCACAATAACTTTTGAAAGCAGAGTTGGCAAAGGAACAAAATTCAAAATAACCTTCCCTAAACAAACAAAATAACACACGCCATCTTAAACCACTATTTTTAAGTTTAAGCAAATTATTTACTATTCTGCCCTCATTTTCTGGGTACAAAACAAGCGTTGGGCTCGTCGTCTAGTACGGATTATGCCATCGCTGGCGATATCGCCATACGCTAATTTCTCTGCGGCTTTTCTCTCTTTTTTTGCCTTCTTAATTTTAAGGGGTTCTCTGATGACCAGCGCGCTTTGATGATTTTGGATAGCTAGCCTTGTAGAATTTTCCCGTTTATTCTCTTCTTTTTTGCGACGATTACAGCAAATGCAGCACATGCCATAATGGCAACTAATGAAAAATCGAGCGCTTGGTTAGGAAACTCTGGAATTGTTGGGGAAGGCACGGGTGGGGATGGTTGAGGAACCGTAATTGCACCAAAAGCGTATACGCTGTCGTCGTTTGAGCCGACGTAGACCACGCCGTTGGCAACCGCAGGAGAAGAATCTACAAGATTAACGGTCCCGTAAGTCCATATTGTGGTGCCTGTTGTAGCGTTCAAAGCGTAAACATTGTCGTCGTCTGAGCCAACGTAGACTATGCCGTTGGCGACCGCGGGAGAAGACTCTACCTGGTTACTTGTGGGGTAGCTCCATATTTTGCTGCCTGTTGCGGCGTTTAAAGCGTACACGTTGTAGTCTTCTGAGCCAATGTAGACCACACCATTGGCAACGGCGGGACAAGAATCCACATAATTGCCTGTGCCGAAGTTCCATATTTTGCTGCCTGTTGCGGCATTCAAAGCGTATACGCTGTTGTCGTCTGAGCCAACGTAGACTATGCCGTTGACAACTGCAGGAGAGGAATCCACTTCGTCGCCGGTTTCATAACTCCATATTTTGCTGCCTGTTGCGGCATTCAAAGCGTAAACATAGTCGTCTTCTGAACCAACGTAAACCACACCATTAACAACCGCGGGAGACGAGACCACGGAACTACCTGTGCTGTAGCTCCATATTTTTGTGCCTGTTGCGGCGTTTAAAGCGTAAACCTTGTTGTCGTCTGAGCCGATGTAGACTATGCTGTTGACAACTGCAGGGGAAGACTCCACCTTGTCGCCGGTTGTGTAACTCCATATTTTGGTACCGGTAGTAGCGTTTAAAGCGTAAACCTTGTGGTCCTCTGAGCCAACGTAGACTATGCCGTTGGCGACTGCAGAGGAAGAATCCACAGAACCGCCGGTCTTGTAACTCCAGATGTATACACCGGTTGCAGCGTTCAAAGCGTAAACATAGTGGTCATCTGAGCCAACATAAACCACCCCGTTTATAACAGCAGGAGAAGAATAATCTATAGAATTGCCGGTCGGGTAACTCCATAGGAGTTGGTTTGTAAGTGGCGCTGTTGAAGTGGAGTAGCCTGTGTGCGTTAGGTCATGACGGAATGTGGGCCACCAGTCCACCGTAGATTGTTGCGCCTTCACTTTTGGCGCGAAAACTGAAAACATCGATAAACACAAAAGCCCTATAAGGATCACAATTAGTATTCTCTTCATTTCCATCCATCTTCAAGAAATTCGCGGTTAACTTACTTACCCAAAATAAGCTTTTAAAATTTTCCATTTAGAACACCCGAGTTGCTGAAGTTCTGCGTTCAGATGGCTGCTTTTTTTTGCAGACGCTTAAAGAAAACGGAGCGAGACCAGGCGAGCATGGAGAATCGGATAAGGATGGCGTGAGCCTTTTCAGGAAACTTAAATAGCAGTATCGCCATGTCCGTAATTCATCCAAAACCATGGGAAAGGGCTCGTCGTCTAGTACGGATTATGACACCGGCCTGCGGAGCCGGAGGTCCTGGGTTCAAATCCCAGCGGGCCCGTTATTCTTTTGCTTAAATCAGCTTGATTTGCGCTCGGATTGCCATTACTAAAATCTGTAACGGCGTTACAATTTTCCGTAACGCTTAGCCCAGCGCCCTGAAGCAACGTCGCCTCGTCGCGCAGTTGTGCGCTTTTAGCCTTTATACGGCAACGTAGCACACGGCCGTAAGCTTTGTCAAATTTTTCAGGGGACTTTATGAATTCAAGTTCTACTTTGCTTAACATGCTTTCGCCTTAAAGTCTTAAAGGTTGGCTCACACTTAAAGCTTACCGTATAAATTATCAGATGAATTATAGCATAAAATTTATAACTGCCTAAGCCTTTAAGCATTTAAGCGCTATAAAGCATTGTCCGGTGAATATTCACCGTGCAAAAGCATGGCCCAGTTGCATGATTCCACGGTGATTGAACACCGTACAAACAGACATACGTGCAACGGGCTTTAAATCAAAGCCCTTCCACGGTGATCGAACACCGTGTAGGACTGGAGCCGGGCTCAAAAGCGCGTAATGGAGTAGACTAAGAATGCGAGAAGCAATAGGCAAGTTAACGTGTGGCCCTAAGAGTCGTACGGGCATACTGTACATTCCATCCGACTTGATGGTTGACAGTGCGTTTCCGTTTCAAGCGCCTGCAAAACTCAAGGTGATAATTGAGGGTGATAAGCTGATTATCGAAAAAGCTTAGGCTGAGCGAGAGTTTAGGAGCTCTAAAAAGTGTGATAATGCTCACCACTAAGTTAATATAAGCGCTAAACATGCAAATTCTTAGGGCTAAAAAAAAATTAACTGAAAGGTGTATGAGTTTTGATGCATTGTAAGTATTTGAACAGAATATTCCCTCGATGTTGGCTATCCGATTTTAACGCCTTAGAGGAGGGAAAGCAGTAATGCTTGGTCTGAACCTGACTCCGGAACAAAAGTTCTGCAAGCCAGCGGAAAGCAAACGCTTGAACGGGGAGAAGGTGCCATAACATGGCTAACAAATGGCACATGAGGATAATCAGTCCTAAGCCGAATGGACTTAAAGGCATAGAGCTCGCAACGGATGACGAGCTTAAAGAGATTAAACCATATTTGGCAAAATTGAACATTCCATATGATGGCAACCAGATTTTCTATAACCTAAATCCAAAACCCGAAGAAAGCAAAGTTCTTGAGGACAAGTTTCCAGAGTTTAAAGCTGAAGTTCAAGAATACGGCTTTCTATCGCCTGCTGTGATGATTATTGAAGCATACGTTAACTTTTTTATGACCCGCTACGAACGCGAGGACCCAAAACTGAGAGACGACGCTGAGTGGCAGAAAAAACTTAAGCAGCAAAGGGATGGATTAAAGGCAGAAAAAGCGTTTGATTTAATCTTGCAGGGTATGGCTTTGCCCTTTAATTATCTAGAGCCTATAACTGATTGGCGCAAAGGTCATGGAGCACCGTTTCCTCAAACAAGCGATTTTTATGTGCCAGCACTTGGAAAACTTGAGGTTAAAAGTGTTACCAGATGGAGTGGTGAAAATAGAGTCAACGTTAACAAGGCAGAGTGGTTTGATGCGGCGCCAAATTACTTGGTTGCTCTCACTCACATAGGTGGAAAATTTGTTATGCTTTGCGGAGCGATGCGTTTTTCTGAAGTTAATAGCTATGCTGGCGGACCTTTTGACATTGCCACGAGCAAGCCTTTTCTAAGCATACCCCTTGAAGACCTTACAATTACAGCTATGAGATTGTACCAAGTTTTGTTTGACGTGGAGATTAGACTTGACAAGTTGGATAAAGTCCAAATTTGAATTTGCCCAATAGCTGAATTAGCGTTAAAGTTAAGCATGCCTTTAGAAGAACAAGGTTTTAAGCGTACATGCGTCAGCAACTATTAGTCTATCCAGTAGAATCGGGGTACACGTTGAATATAACATTGCATGGCGGAAATTGGTTATATTCATCAATTGGATAATAGCGCCAAGGTAGGTCCAAGGGTAGGACTATTGTGCCGTTTGCTGATAACACAGCAGTTGAGTGAGCATAACTTGGGTCTACTTCAAAGTAATAATCTCCATACGATAAAGGTACCGTATAATTTGAAGATGTAATTTGTGTTAAAGTCGTCTCATATGAGTCATTATACATTGTTAAAGTTACGGCCGCATTACCCACACCGGTGTTATTTGCTGCGTACAGTAAGTGACCGTAGATAACATACTCAGCAATATAATATGAACCATAAGCTTCCATTGTTATATTTTCTGCAGTAATAGGTGTAACGTTAACAGTGCCAAATACAACTTGATTGGAAAATGGAAGTGTGGGTGTTAAGTACGGTGTTGGCGTGGACAAGAGTGTTGGCGTGGGAGTGGGCTTTATAACATCTACATTATTGACATTTTGAGCATGCGAGTTAAATGTTAAGCCCGATTACACCTGCAGAGCACACAATCGCAATTAATGCGGTGATGCATACGTACATGAGGCGACTGCGCTTTGGGCTATTCAACACGCTACACCTTTACTTGCTTTAACAGCTAAGTTAGCGCTTCCTGCTTAAAGCATTTGGGTTCGAAGCGCTTTTGCACATTAGGCTTTAAAATAGGCTCAGACTGCAAATCCCTCGCTTGTTGTCTGCGAGTACGCCATAAGATACAGCATATAGCAAATTAGCTTAAAGGTGCATACGCATTTCCACGGTGTTCAATCACCGTACAAAAGCATAGCTTCCAATGGGTAAAGCGCTACAGATGCACGGTGAATATTCACCGTAAGGTCATGGAGTACACCGTACAAAGGGGCAAAGCGCTGCAGAACCAAGCGATGGTCGAATTGGCTGTTAACCTTGAGCCCAGTTGGCTTACTCAATTATTCGACAGAATTTTCGGTATGGAATTTTACTAAGAAAGCATGTAAGCGACAAAACCCTATTAAGTCCAAACATATTATATTGTAAAACTATCATACTTGCCTACAAGGCGAGACTGTTGATAGACGCAAAAATTAAAGAACTTCTGGGTTTTGATATCGATACTCCGGACAAAAAAGTTTTAGCTGCTTGGAAGGCTGCTTCATCGCGGGTATGCAAACCTTGTTGGGAACTCAAATATTGCCCATACGGACCCTTTGTTGAGGAGTCGCCATTGCTACCTCCATTACGCGAGGAAATGGTTAAAGAGATTAAGTATCTAAAAAATTGTCTCAAAACAGGTAAAATGGCTGATGGAAAGCCCTTAGATGTAAAGCGCAAAAAAATCTTCCAAGACGAGATAGATGGATTCAAACCTGAGGATTACCCAGAAAAAATTCCACAAGAAATTTTAGAATCAAGCTGCAACGTCTTTGGTCATATATGTCCTGTAGTATTTGTTGCTGAGGGATTCACTGAAACTTCTGAAAATCGTAGAACTGGAAGATACATACCTTTTAAGGTAAAAATGCGTGTAGCTCGAAGGGATAATTATGTTTGCCAAGAATGTAAACACCAGCTTTTAGATGACGAATTAGAATTTGACCATATAATACCTGTTTCAAAGGGAGGCAGTTCAGAGGAACACAATATTCGATTGACCTGCTATGACTGTAACCGAGACAAATTGGACAGAGTAGACCTCTAACCGAACTTAATCACTTAGAAACACTCTTCTCAATCAATCTTGAGTTAATATCTTAAAGCCTCTAAAGGCATAGTTTGCTCTACACGGCGTTTGAAGGCCGTAACGGGCACGTCAAGTTTAAGCACCGTGTCATAATACATTAAAGGGCGAAACGTGCGTCTGCAGTTTGTCTGGATAACGGTGGTACGCTTCCTCACGGTGTTCAATCGCCGTAAAAGCAGCTTTATTTGGGCTCTGATTGGCATTAACCTTCAAGCAGACGGCGCTATGCTTCTGCGCGGTGTTCGATCACCGTGGAATTGTGCAAGGTAAGCTATTAGCTTAGGCTTGCTTTGAACGTGACCTGACCAAATAATCGGCATACTTGCCATAAAACTTGTCCGCCTGTCAGCTGATCACTGCACTAAGATTATCTGTGTACACACAGTTTACACAAAAAACTTATATGTGTAAACACAGTACACACATATTCAGAGAAGCGATTGCTAATGCCAAAAAACATTACACTCTCAATGCCCGATGACGTGGCTGCGGATATGGAAGCCATGCCTGAAGTAAATTGGTCAGCTGTAGCGAAGGGAAGCATTAAGACGTACATTGAAGCTCGGAAAAAACCCGATATCACACCATTAATTGAAAACCTTCTGCGACAGAAAACCGAAGAATACGTTAACGGAAGAAAAAAGGCAGACGAGATCGCTGAAAAGTCAGGATATCGATTCGTAGACATAATCGTACGCAAATGCTTTACAAAATCTTCAGAGATCCACGACATGGAAGAACAAAACTACCCACCATGGGAAATACCAGATCTTGATCAAGAATTTGAAAAAATACTACTCGACCTCAAGGTAATCACAACGGAAGCTTCAGGAGAGTTCTTAAAAGGCATTAGGGAGCGATTAATCGAGATATATCACGTGCTCAACCAGCAAGAATAATGGATGGATAGCTTAGCACGGACTTAAAGCACCCGCCCGCTAAGCGGAAGACCGTGGGTTCAAATCCCACCCCATCCACCAATTTAATACTATTAGTCTGTTTAATTAATAAGTTTTTGATCCAGTCTCTGGAACTGGAGGCTTATTTGTAGTGGTATCCGATTGCATTTTCAGCCTTAAGCTTGTTAAGTACTCAGTATATTTACCGTAGAACTTATCCGCTTGTCGCCTTAGCACCATATAATGCTTTGCACCTATGCGCTTTGGCACCCTGCCTTCAATAAAGTCTGCAACGCTTTCTGGAACCTCAAGCTCAACCATCTTGTCAAAGGCGAACTTGCGCAGATATTTGGGTGCAATCGCCTTATGCTTCCTGCAGCGATGTGCCGCTGTTCCGGGTCTAAACGCTTTTTCTGAGACTTGGCTCAACAGCTTAAAGGTGTACTCGGTAAAGTATCCGTAGAACGCTTGCTTGTTGCCCCTAAAAGCTCCAATCTCAACGCGGTAAAATCCATTAACCGTCGCAACCTTGTCAGCCTCAAATTCGCTTATCACCTTAAGCGCCTCGACTAAACGCAACCCGGAGTCAACCAGAAGGTTATACAGAGCCCAATACTTTAGGGTCGCATTTTTGATTGAGCTTAGGGAGCGTACAATCTCTGGCTCGTCTGGAACTTTAAGGTCTATTCCGGTGCAATTAGCTTTAGGCAGCGATTTTCTGAGAATGTTGACTACCCAGTCATCATATCCGAGCGCTTCCAAATAATTAAAGAGAACTCGGAAGCCAAGCCAAAGGTTACGCCTACCTTTCTTAACCTTACTGAAGATACCAATAACATCTTGGGGATAATTTATCACCTTAAAGTGCCAGTCAAGATAGCGAAGAATATCAGTGATGTAGGTTGAGCTATAGCTTTGAGAATCCAAATATTGCCTAAAGCCCTGTCGCAAATCAGCCCAAATCAAGCTTATTTTTAAATTCTGAGCGCTTTTGACGCCTGCGGAGCCGGAGGTCCTGGGTTCAAATCCCAGCGGGCCCGCCATCTTCCCATAAAAAACTAATTTTTTCAGGGATTCAATTAAAAAGTAATTTAGCCTTTTTGAGCGCTAAAATTAAAATGTTAAAGAAACGGTTAAGGGTTTTTATTCTCTGCTTGAGAGTATCAGGATGTAGTCTGCTGTGTCTGCGCACATGTCTGATGCTTGCTCGATGAATTCTATCAGGTCGTCGAATATTACCATGGCTCCGCAGTTTATGTTTGCGCCGTATTTCACGAATAAGCTTTTAGTTTTAAGGTATTCAACGTCTATTGCGTGTTCTATTTCGCCGACTTTTTTTGCTTCATTTATGGCTTCTGTTGGGTTTGATGAGATTTTTTCTATGCTGTTTCTTAATGTCTGTGCTGTTTCCACAAGTTTTCCAGTCATGAAAACGGTTTTTTCGCATAGCTCTTGTGGGATTTCAGCCTCAGAGAGCATTTCAAGGCATCTTGCAGCATCTTTAGTGTGGTCTGCCAGTGTATCTAACCGTTTAACAAGGTGTAAGAGGTCTTCGCGGTAATCGGCTACAAGAGCTGCACCCTTGGATAACTCCATGAAGACGTCTGTTCGAAGCTGGTCAACGCCTTCCTCAGTTTTATATAAGTTTTCAATATACTTTTGTGCTTCTTTAAAGTTTTTTTCTGAAAAGCTTTTGGTTGCTTTATGCAACCATGTTACAGTATCAAAAGCCTTTGTTATTTGATCATGAGCAAGTTCTAATCCTCTGGTTTTACGGCGCTGCTCAAACCAATCGTAACTTTTTTTTTCCACTCTCATCACTACTGTTACATTATTGAATGGGTTTCAGATATAACCCTTCTCTTAATACCGCATCCAAAGATAACTTTAACATACTTGTCTTTTCTTGCGAAATGCTTACTTTTTAGGGATGTCACGCTTAGCATGCATCAATCGCCAAGAGCCAATCCACAAGATCACTCTTTTTAGCTTGTGATTGCCTTTTGCTGCCTGCTTTTCCCTTCACATTTTACCCCCTCAATCAACTATTAAGACGCTTAACCATGCATTACACATGGATGAAGTACCATGGCGCTTCGAGTTCTGTGCATCGTTTTTTTGCTTTCTTCTTCTGCTGCATGGCACTCTTATGTAGTCAATCTTTTTTTGCCTTATTTATGCTATCCAAATAGTATATAGAGAGTAACCTAGTCTATATATTGCAGACTTTTATGTTAGTCTTCCAGAACAGTCTTCGCCAACCGCACTTTATCTTCTAAACTCTTCATCACGGTATCTGTCACTTTCACCTTGATTCCAAGCTGTTCTATCTGGTTCTTCTCCCCAGCATCCTTAATGTCAATCACAAAAGTATCAAGAAAATCCGCATAAAGCTTAGCAACAGAAAACGCTGAAACCTCAAAACCTAAACCACGCAGCAGTTTATCTGCAGGACCCTTAATCGGAGCACCAGCAACTATTGGACTAACCCCGACAACTTTGGCACTTGTCCTCTTCAATGCGTCTCTTATTCCATCAACCGAGAGAATGGTGCCAATGCTAACCACCGGATTGCTTGGACAAAGAACAACCATTTCCGCATCAACAATTGAATCTACAGCTTTAGGCGAAGGTTTCGCGTGAGCAGCGCCAGCAGCGCCAACAAATTCTACACCTAAAACCTTATCCTTGGCTTGTCTTTTAACAAAATATTCTTCGAAATGAACTAACCCTTCCTCGATTTTTATCCAAGTCTCAAACTTATCATCCGTCATTGGCAAAATGGTAACCTTAAGCCCTAAGGCATGGCAAATCTCGTCGGTCACCTGCGAGAGCGTGAAACCTTTGTTTAACAAATTCGTCCGAAAAATATGAGTTGCAAAATCCTTATCACCCAAACTAAACCATGTTTCTAAGCCCAATTTTTTGATCATTTCGAGACACTGAAACGTGTCGCCTTTTATTCCCCAACCTTTTTCCTCGTCAACGATACCTGCTAAAGTGTACGCTACAATGTCGATGTCCGGCGAAATGTGCAAACCGAACATTTCAATGTCGTCGCCAGTATTCACAATTACCGATAAATCTTCCTCTTTAACAAGTCTCGTTAAGCCAGTGAGAAATCTGGCGGCGCCAACCCCACCTGCTAAAGCCGTAATCATAAACTTTCATACCATCGAGTTAATGGTTGTGTTTTTCTGAAACCCAATATTCAACGGCAGAACCTTTTGCATCAACGATGCGTTCTTTTTTGAAAACCGGTGCTTCGCTTTTGTACCTTTCTACAGCTTCTCGCAGGACTGGAAAAATATCTGTTCGGTGAGAACCAGCAACTGCAACATAAACTAAATCGTCTCCAACATTGAATTCGCCGAGTAAATGGTGAATTTGAACGTTAACTATTCCTGGCTTTTGGGATAAATCATTACATATTTTGCCTAAGACTTGATTGGCTTTTTCTTCATAAGCTTCAAGTTGGAGTTTTTCAACTTTTTGCCCCTTGAAAGTTTCCCCTCGAACTACACCTATAAAAAGCCCTATCGCCCCAGCTTTGTGGTAATTGGGGTCTTTTTTAATGTTGTCGATAGTGTCTTGAACCGTAAAGGTTCCCTTTTCATGAACTCCCGCCTTTGCCGACAAATACAATGCACCCTTAAAGTTTCATTAAAGAAATTTTTAGATTATCGTTTCTAAAGTATTTTGCCCTAAAAAAGAAGAATTTGAAAATAAAGAATGGGTTATGCTTCAGCTTGAACTACTGGAGCTGCTTGGGCTTCTTGCGTTTGCGCCTGCGCTTGTGGCTGCGCTATTAGTTTGGATTTTCTTATGCCAACATGTCTTAATGGCGCCACTTCTTTAGCTTGGTTGTAGATGTCTGAAGCAATTTTGCCGAGAACCATTTCTTGAACGAACTGATCAAGCGATAACGCAATGGCTTTTTCGTGGATTGTTTTCTCCATTATTTTGCGGATTATCTTTTCTTGAGACGTTTTTATTCTTGAAAGCGTCAGCGCTGAAACTGCAATTCTAAGCTTGAATCCGTCTTTTGTGGTTAGGTTGATTAATGCATCAACTTTTGTTGTTCTTCTTCTAACCAAGCTTCGAAGGTAATCTCGCGAGTACTCATGGCCTTTAAAGAGCGTTTTGGCGGTTTTTCCGTCAACCTCGTTTATTTGGAAAAACATTTTCAGGTAATGGTGGGAAAAGTCGCTTGTTATATCATATAAGGTTGTTTCAACAACTCTGCCGATTAGTTGTTCCGGTTCTTGCGCTGGTATGGAACCTAACTCATAGTTGCCAAAGAAGGACGGCGCAACAACCATGTACCATCCCTTTCCACGCCACTTATCACGTATATGTTTTGTTTTTGAAGACAAATTTATTTCTCCAAGCGTGCCTCAACATTCTCAAGGAAATATTAAAAGGTTTAGCGTTTTTTGTCAATTTTTTCTTTGTTGCCCATGTATTTTTTCAAAGCACTTGGTATGTTAATTGTGCCGTCTGCTTGCTGATTGTTTTCTAGTATGGCAACTATAGTTCTGCCTGAAGCTACGGCTGTCGAGTTTAATGTATGAACAAATCCTTTCGGCGGTGCGCCCTCCTTTTCCCTGTAACGAATGCCTAAACGCCTTCCTTGATAATCAGTACAGTTGCTGCACGAAACAACTTCGCGGTACCCATTTTGCGCTGGCATCCAAGCTTCAATATCGTATTTTTTAGCTGCTACGGTTCCAATGTCGCCTGTGCAAACGTTGACAACACGGTATGGCAATTCAAGCTTTTGAAGCAGTTCCTCAGCGTTCTGCAGCAGTTCCTCATGTAGCTTAGTTGAGTCTTCTGGCTTGCAAAAGATGAATTGTTCGATTTTGTTGAATTGGTGGGTTCGGAATATTCCTCTTGTGTCTTTGCCGTGTGCGCCCGCCTCTTTTCTAAAGCATGTGCTTATTCCAGCAAGTTTTAGCGGCATGTCCTGTTCTTTTAACACTTCGTTCATGTACATTGCAGCCATAGGATGCTCAGAAGTGGCGATTAAGTATAGGTCTTCGTTTTCCACTTTATAGAGAACATCAGCAAAGTCTCCAAGTGCCGTTACGCCTTCATATGCTTCACGCTTCATCAAATACGGCGGAATGATCGGCGTGTAGCCCTTTTTTGTTAGTTCCTCTATAGCGAAGCTCATCAGCGCCATGTCTAATTGTGCGACTTGGTTTTTTAGGTAGAAGAATCTTGCGCCAGATATTTTTCCAGCTCTTTCCATGTCAATCTGGTCTAATTCTAAGGCTAAGTCGATATGATTTTTTATTGGAAAATTAAATTTTGGGATTGTTCCCCAAGTTTTTACTTGCACATTGTCGTTAGAGTCTTTTCCAAGTGGAACACTTTCATCCAGCAGGTTCGGAAGCTGCATGAGGTAGTCATGGGTTTTCTGTTCTTGTTGGGTTACTTGCTTTTCGATGTGGGTTATTTTTTCATCGATATCCTGTGCCCTCTCGACTTCGCTGTCGGCTTCCTTGCCAGCTTTTTTTAGTTTGGCGATTTCTATGGTTACCTGCTTTCGGTTGTGACGCAGCTCGTTTAGTTTAGTGAGGTTAAATCGCCATTCCTTGTCAACAGCAATTAAATCCTCTAGCATTTGGGTGGTTTCAGGGTTGCCACGCTTTTCCAAATTATTTTTTACTAGCTCGGGGTTTTCACGGATAAGCTTGATATCTAACATTGTTCTCACACGGAGTAATTCTCTAACTAACAAAATTAGCTATTTAACTTTGCGATACGGTAGCGGGTGCCTAAGTGCTAGTAGAATACGTAAAGATATAAAATTTCCGCGAGAATTTATTTAAAAAATAAAAGAAGGTTTGAAGTGGTTTCTTGGTTTTGTTGGTTGTGTCCAGTTTTACTTTTTGCTTAGCGTTATCTCCATCGTCGAAACCATTCTGGACTTATTCTCTCCCTCACGTGGTGGCATCTCAGCCGTTCCAATAGCGATTTTGGCAACTTTGAGCTCTTTAATGAACCTGTTTCTTGTTATCTCAGCGACATCAACAGCGGTAGTTATGGCTTGGCCTCGAGCTTTCAAAGTGACTTCTTTCATGGTTCCTGAGGAGAAGCTTGTTATGATTGCCAGAACATAGTTCATTGGAGGTTTATTCCCGACGAAGATAACGTCTGAATTTTCAGTCATTTTCTTTACTCCTTTTGTGTTTGCTTTGTGTAACGTCACTGTTACTTGCGTTTGACTAGTAACGGAAACGTTACTGCCCCACTAATACGAGTTCTTCCTAATAAGTCCATTGAAAAACCGTCTATATGAAAAATTGTTCAACATTTGATGGCAACCTAACTGGAAAGGCTTTTTTACACCCGACCCATAATGAGCTTTAACACTCAACAAGCTCAGGATGTTAACTTGCTAACTAAACTGAAGAAAAAAGTTCAGCAAATGCTAACTTCACAAGCAATAGCCGCACATAAAATAGGCTTAACTCCAAACAAAGTAAGCCTCATCGGATTCATACTAGCTGTCGCATCAGCCGGCGCATATGCAATGGCTCCAAGGTACCAGTGGCTTCTTCTTTTGGCAACAGTTTTGCTTTTAGCGTCAGGATTCTGCGACACACTTGACGGCATCATCGCCAGAACTTTTCAGCAGGTAACAGTGTTCGGAGGCTTCTTCGATTCCGTTCTTGACAGGTATGCAGATGCAATAGTATACGCCGCCATAATAATCGCTGGATTATGCAATCAAGTTTGGGGCTTAGCGGCTTTGGCTGGTTCAATACTGGTAAGTTATAGTAGAGCAAGAGCGGAAGCAGCAGGCATAAAAATGGAGTCAGTTGGTTTCGCTGAAAGAGCTGAACGCATGCTTATTCTAGCCGCTGTCAGCATAATCGCGTTTTTCTGGCTACCAGCCTTGGGTTATGGTATAGCCTTGTTAGCGGTGCTTTCAAACTTTACCGTTATACAAAGAGCATTTCACGTTTACAAGGAATTAAAGAAAAAAACAGTATAAGCTACTTAGTATCTTCTTTTGGCCCGTGAGTGACGCTCACTTTCGGCTCTAACATTAACGATTCCACGGTGAACGGCACAGGATATGCAGTAGTATTTCGTGTCCACCCACGAAGCTAGAAACGTGCCTTTCTGCCTAAGCTCCTTAGCTAACTGAGGCTCAACAAACGACACACGACGAGTATTTCTCTTTGCCTTATCACGCGGCACCATGGCTCCACAATTAGCGCATTGAACAAGGCTGCTGCTTCCTTTGTTTCCTTTCGATCTTCCTCGGCTCTTTCGCTTAGATGGCAATTATTTTTAACCTCTTTCTCTCTTATTTTCCAAATATGCATTAACCTATCTTATATATATGCTCTTAACTTTAAGATAGAAGCAATGTTAGCTTTTTTATTTATTTGAGGGATAATTTTTCCATCAGGCGATGTCATTAAGGTTGTAACTCCCGGTCCGTGTCCTGCTGTAACACAGTTTGTGTGGATTACTACGCCTACTGAAACAGCGCCTTGGCGGTAAATTCTACCAAACGAGTGGTCCGCGTCAATAATAGCTACTAAATCGCCAATCCTTAAACTTTCAAGCCCATATTGCTCAACGACTCCCTCATCGAACAATTGAATATCATAATCACCCGAGTTAACCTGGTTAGCTCCTAAACCTGAACCCATTATGGCTGCTGGCACAATATGCGTAACAGGCACCTCAAGTTTGTCACCCTTCGGTTCGATACTCCAAGCATCAAGCAACGCTGGATCCATATTCAAGACTTTAATTTCTTGGAAATCAACCAGTTTTAAACCCACACCGAAAGCTTTCACCAGAATCCTATCTCCAAGCACAAGCTTCTCCAATACCTCAGAGGGAAAATCAAGCAGCACATGCTCGATTCCACCGTGTTTGCCTGTGACAGTTCCCTCAGCGCCCTTAGCGTCACCGTTAACTACGGTAGCTTTGTTTCCAACGCATGATAGCACATTGAGCGCGGTATTAGCAGCTTGACCTGAGCGGGCATCGTTTTCCTTGTTTTCAACGCTAACGCCCGGCTCCACATGGTCAGCTTCCCAACCGCATGCTGGATCGCCGACTCTTAGATTATACGTTATGCCGCCTACTCCAGGCAAAACCAAGGGTTTCCCTGTTGCTGAGACATTGTAAACTGATCTGATTATTGGGCTGGCTATTTCACCCATGACTGATATTTTTATGAGTTTTTCAGCGTTTGTTCTAAACATAAGTATTACTCATCAGGCATTTGTCCTATCTCAAAGGAGTCTAATAAAACTTTACAGAAACACTCCTTTCCGTTTAAGCAAATCTTAAATTATGCGGCTCTTTATTGTTGCAGTAAGCTAACCTCATTTAAAATTGTCAGAGGGAAATTGGCGATGTCTGAAATCGGATTAAGAACAAAAATGCTAGTAAAAGACGTAATGAGCAGCCCAGTTGTAACCCTGGATGAAAATGAAGCTTCAAACAAAGTTGCATTTTTCATGGACAAGAACGATTTAGGCTGCGTAATAGTTACAAATAGCGTTGGAAATTCAATCGGCATCATTACCGAGCGAGACTTAGTGATTCGGGTTTTAGCAAAAAACCTCAAACCTGATACAGTTAAAGCCAAAGAAATCATGACAACCCCTCTGGTAACAATTGAACCTGATGCGGCAATAACTGAAGCGGCGCGCCGAATGAACAGGCTAGATATCAGACGACTCGGCGTTATTTACAAAGGCAACCTTGTCGGAATAATCTCAAGCAAAGACATCCTTGGCGTAATGCCTGAACTGATAGAAATAATCCAAGAAAGATCACGCATTGAAGATGCAAACCGAACTGAAGAAACCGAAGAGGCACCTGTGTCAGGATACTGCGACCGCTGCAACACCTATTCTGAAAGCCTTAAGGAAAGAAACGGACAAAACATCTGCGACGAATGTCGAATAGAACTAGAGCAAGAAAAATAATATTTTCTTTTTAAGCTTGTTCTTTCCATAAATCGATGAACACGAAATTTTAGCTTTATTCAATACGTTTTAAATAGCTTTGAGTTGTTCCCCTAAGCAAACTTCTTTGATCATATTTGAAATTGGTTCTCAGGCAGGTGAGAACTTCTCCAACAGAACCTATCTGGGCGATAAAATCGCTTCTTAAACACCAACCTAAACTGTCATTGCGTGGCACTAAAAATAAACTTTAATTAGCAAACCACTCGCTATTCACTGTAGACCGTGAACTGATTTGATTGTTGATTCTGTCCTAACAAACGCCAAAGCCTACCTCAACGACCAAATTGTCGATTGCAGCATAGCCATTGAAGAAGGCAAAATCTTCAAAATTGGCAAAGAAACTCAAATGCCAACCGCTGACCAAAAAACTAATCTAAAAAATCTTCTAGTCCTGCCAGGCTTGATAGATGAGCATGTTCACCTGCGGGACGAGGGAAAAGCGTACAAAGAAGACTTCCAAACAGGAACAGCCGCCGCAGCCGCTGGGGGCTTCACCACAGTCTTAGACATGCCTAACAACGAACCAGTAACAATGAGCCTGGAAACTTTAAGGAACCGCATGGCAATCGCCGAAAGAAAAGTTCTCGTTAACGTAGGATTCTATTCTGAATTTCCAAAAAAATTGGCCGAAGCAAAAGGCATCATTTCCGAAGGGGCAGTAGGCTTCAAGCTTTTCATGGGTTGCCAAATCGGCGGATTAAACATAGATGACGACCAAGCCTTACATGACGCATTCAAAGAAGTCGCCGAGGTGAACGTGCCACTGGCGGTGCATGCTGAAGACAAAGCATTGCTTACAAAAAACGAAGGGAACCTTAAGCAAGCCAAAAAAAGCAACACTGCCGCTTTTCAAGAGGCACATTCAGAAACAGTTGAACTAAAAGCCATCGAACGCCTACTAAAAATAAGTGCGCAAACTGATGTGCGGTTGCATTTTTGTCATGTTTCAACTGAAGAGGGCTTAAACGCCATTGTTGAAGCAAAAAAATCTGGAAGAAAAGTAACATGTGAAGTTACCCCTAACCACCTATTATTATCAACTGCTGATTTGGAACATTACGGGCAATTGCTGATTATGACGCCCCCGCTTCGCAGCAAAAATCATGTTGAAGCGTTATGGAAAGGTTTGGAAGCAGGTTGGATTGATGCTTTAGGTTCAGACCATGCGCCGCATGCTTTAAGCGAGAAGTCCGCAAGCAGCGTTTGGAATGTTAAAGTTGGCGTGCCCGGTCTAGAAACCACATTGCCCCTTATTTTGATGCTTGTAAAGAAGAATCGGTTGTCCTTAGCTCAAGCGGTTCAGCTTCTAGCGGAGAAACCAGCAGAGATTTACCGTTTGAATGACCGTGGTCACTTGGAGCAGGGAAAGAATGCAGATTTAACTGTAGTAGATTTTAACCGCAAATTCAAAATTGATGCTTCAAAATTCAAGTCCAAAGCGAAATATTCCCCGTATGACGGGTGGGAAGTTCAAGGTAAGCCAGTAAAGACCTTTGTTAACGGATTGTTAGTTTTCGATGAGGAGGGGGAAATAGTTGCTAAAGCGGGTAGCGGCTCAATTGTTCGGAGAGGCAACGTGTGAAGTTCATAGTGGATGCTATGCTGGGAAAACTGGCACGTTGGCTACGTATGTTGGGCCACGACGTCATATACTCCACTCAGCTGAGTGATTCTGGGCTTCTTGAACTGGCAAAAAAGGAAAACCGCGTTTTATTAACTAAAGATTTAGAGCTTTACCAACGTGCCATCGCCAAAGGCATAGATGCCCTCTACCTTGAAGGCAAATCGGAATCCGAACGGCTGGCAGAAGTTGCCAAGCGATACAGCTTAACATTGGAGATAGATATGGAAAAGTCCCATTGTCCAGTATGCAACACAAAACTTAAGGCTACGCCAAAAGAGCAACTTTCAGGTGAACTAGAGAAAAACACGTTCACTTATTACGATAAGTTTTGGAAATGCCCAAATTGCGGGCAAGTCTACTGGCAAGGAGCACACTGGAAACAAATCAGCAATACCCTTAAAGAAGCGCAAGCAAAACTGGAAAAATTAAAAGAAAAAAATTGAAGCTTAAGTTTAAGTTAGCCATTTTAATGGAATATCTTGATAAGTTCCGTCTGGCAATGTCCTTCTGATAGTTATCGGTAGTATTCTAGCCTCAAGTTCTTTTAGAGCGATGTCAATCGGGTTTGTATTTTCACTTGCATCCACCAAAATCGGTGCTCCCATCGAGATTTGAAGCGCTCTAGCTCCAACTATTCTTGCTTTCTCAAAGCGAGTAAGTTTTGGTGGTCCAACAGTTATTTTTTGTTCTGACGTATTTTAATACTCTCCAGCGCCTGGATATCCGCCCATACCGCCCATACCGCCCATGCCACCCATGCCGCCTCTTGGTGGAGTTGGTGGTCCCTTCATTTTGCCAGAGGCAATAACATCGTCAATTTTGAGTATCATGGATGCTGCTTCGGTTGCTGATTTGATTATTTGTTTTTTGACTGAGAGCGGTTCAAAAATGTTTACTTTTGACATATCCTGGATTTTTCCTTCTAGGACTTCTATGCCAGCCCAGGTTTCTCCTTTTTCGTGCCTAGCTCGTAATTCTGAAAGTATGTCGATTGGGTCTAAGCCAGCGTTTTCAGCAAGCGTTACAGCTATCGATTCGAGGGCTTCTGCGAATACTCTGACTGCAAGTTGCTCTCTTCCAGGCATGGTTTCAGCATATTTTCTGAGTGCACTTGCCATTTCAAGTTCTGGAGCACTTCCTCCAGCCACGATTTTTGGCTCTTGGATTAGGTCTCTGATAACGCAGAGTGCATCGTGGATCGAGCGTTCTGCCTCTGCAGCCATACGTTGAGTTCCAGCCCTAATCAAGATGGTGACTGCTTTGGGGTTCTTGCAGCCTTCAATGAAAGTCATCTTGTCGTCGCCAATTCTGCGCTCTTCCACTAAAGCAGCATACCCGAGGTCTGATGGAGAAATGTCATCCAAGCTAGATACTATTTTTCCGCCCGCGGCTTTTGCAAGTTTTTCCATATCGGATTTTTTGGCTCTTCTAATGGCGATTATTCCTTTTCTGGCAAGGAAATGCTGAGCCATGTCATCTATGCCTTTTTGGCAGACGACTACGTTTGCGCCTGAAGCTAAAATTTTGTTAGTCATGTCTTTTAGCATAGTTTCTTCTTGCTTGAGGAACGCTTCAATCTGGTCAGGGCTTTCAATGTTTATTTTAGCGTCTAACTCGGGTTTTTCAATCTCTAACGAAGTATCGATTAATGCAATTTTTGCGTTCTCTACTCGCTTGGGCATTCCTGAGTGGACAATTTCTTTGTCTAAAACTATGCCGTTTATTAGGGTGGTGTCTATGAGGGATTCGCCTGTTTTCTTTTCAACTTTTACGTCGTCAACATCTGCCTTGTAGACTCCGTCGTGTTTTTCGGCGACTGCCAGCATTGCCTTAACAGCTAAATCCGCTAAGTAATCTTTGTATTCAGCAACGATTTTGCTTCCCATCGATGTTGTTGCAGCCTTCTTCAGGTAGTCCTGAGATTTCAGGTCTACGGGTATAGCTATTTTTTCAAGGGTTTCTAGCGCTTTTTCAGCTGCCATCCTATAACCATCAATTATGATTGTTGGGTGAATATTTTTGTCAATTAATTCTTCTGCTCTGTTGAGAAGTTCGCCTGCAATTATAACTGCAGACGTTGTTCCATCGCCAGCTTCGTTGTCTTGTGTCTTTGCAACTTCCACCATCATTTTGGCTGCTGGATGCTGAATATCCATCTCATCTAAGATGGTTCGGCCATCGCTTGTTATTGTGGTGTCTCCGAAGCTGTCAACTAACATTTTATCCATGCCTTTTGGGCCTAAAGAGCTTCGGATACTTTCAGCTACAACTTTAACGGCAGTTATGTTTCCGTGTTGTGCTTCTCTTCCACGGGACCTGTTTGAACCTTCTTTCAAAACGAGAACAGGTATTCCTCCCGCTTGTGTTGGAAATGATGACAAATCAAGTAATCTCCTTTAATGCGAACAACAACAAAATGTTACTAGCCATATAAGTTTTTCTAGTCAGTGCATAATTAATACTGCTTAGGCTAGCGTTTTTTGCATCATTTATTCTGTTTTTATAGTTTTCTTTGTTTCATTTTTGCCTGAGGTTAGTAGACTGAAACTTTGGCTATTCCGGGTATTTTCAGTATTTCAGGGATTAGTTCTCCTGGGATTTTTTTCTCAACTATCAAAGTGAGTTTTGGTTCCGGTGAGAGTTCTGGGTCATCTACGATAGCTTGCCTGATGCTTAATCCTGCCCTGTTGAGAATCATGGCTGCGTTGGATAAGATTCCTGGCGATTTTGCGTTTACAGGGGTTATTTCTAAGACTCCGAGGTTGATGTGTTTGGCGATTTCTTTTAGTGAATGCCCTGCTGGACGTATTTCTTCAAAAATCAATTTGAGTTCTGGGCTGGCTTTGATTGTGTTTAATGTTTCGTTTACTGTTCGTCGGTCTACTCCGGCGGCTCTTGCTATGCGTACTGGTGGGATTTCGATTTGGTTTAGGTGTATTTTGTTGTCTTGGATGCTTAATCCGTTTTCTATTAAGACGCGTGCTACTTTGAGTCGTTCAGGGTATTGTTGCAGTTGAGTTTTTATGTTGTTCCACATTTTCTTTCGCTTTTGTATGTTTTTGTTCGTCTAAGTATAAATGTGTTGTTTAATGGTCACGGTGTTTGATGGACAAATCTGTACACAAAAGCCTTAAATAAAACTTAAACGTACATTTCATAGCTTTAAAGATAAAAAGGCGAAAGAAATGCCAAATAGAAAAATCTTACTTAAAGAAGATGATATACCAAAGCAGTGGTATAACATAGTTCCCGACTTGCCTAGGCCGCTCCCACCATTCATTGATGCAGCAACAAAACAGCCAGGAGTCGGAATTGTCCCACGAATATTCCCAAAAGCAATTATCGGTCAAGAAATAAGCCAAGAACGATGGATAGACATACCTGAAGAAGTCCGAGAAGTCTACAGAATGTGGAGACCATCACCACTTTTCAGAGCTATCGGTCTAGAAAAAGCACTAAAAACGCCAGCAAAAATCTACTACAAATACGAAGGTGTGAGCCCTGCTGGAAGCCACAAACCAAACACTGCCGTACCCCAAGCATACTACAACATGAAAGAAGGCACAAAACGCCTATCAACAGAAACAGGCGCAGGCCAATGGGGATCAGCCTTAGCATTTGCAGCCATGATATTCGGGCTCAAAGCTACAGTTTACATGGTTCGTGCAAGTTATGACCAGAAACCCTACCGAAAGATGATGATGAACGCATTCGGCGCAGAATGTTTTGCTAGCCCAAGTAGCAGAACAGAGGCGGGAAGAAAAATCCTCGCTGAAGACCCAGACAACAAGGGCAGCCTCGGCATAGCTATCAGCGAAGCCGTCGAAGACGCTCTCGTCAACGAGGAAGAAACCAACTATGCCATAGGCAGCGTCTTCAACCACGTATGCTTACACCAGACAGTTGAAGGATTAGAAGCAAAAAAACAACTTGAAATGGTTGACGATTATCCTGATGTGGTTTACGGTTGTATAGGCGGAGGCAGCAGCTACTCCGGACTTATGTGGCCCTTCTACCACGACAAGGTCGCCAAGAAAGCACCTAAAGAAACCAAATTCGTCGCCACCGAAGCCACCGCATGCCCCAAAGTCACCAAGGGATGGTACCAGTATGACCACGGCGACACCGCAAAACTAACACCGCTGGTTCCCATGCACACTATAGGTCACGACTTCATTCCAGCGCCCATACATGCAGGCGGGCTCCGCTACCACGGCATCGCCCCAACCATAAGCGTGCTTGTTCAAGAAAAGCAAATGACAACAGAAGCATTCAACCAGCTAGAAGTCTTTGATGCAGCTAAACTTTTCATTCAAACAGAAGGCATCATCCCAGCGCCCGAGCCATCACACGCAATCAAAGGCGCCATTGACGAAGCTCTACGATGTAAAAAGACAGGTGAAGCAAAAACCATCCTGTTCGTGCTCTGTGGACACGGCTACTTTGACATGGCGGCGTACGACGAATACTTCAGCGGCAAACTGCAACCATACGAGTACCCGACTGAGAAAGTCGAGGAATCAATGAAGAAACTGCACAAGCTGTACCCGTGGCTAGACGAGGTTAACAAGAAATACATAAGCTGCGAACCACTCTAAATCACATTCCCTCGTTTTCCCTTATTCTTTTATTCTTCTTTTTATCTTAGCTAGCTTAATACTAACTTAGGTTATTCTTATTGAACGCTCCTGAAAAAACTCTGCCAACAAAAACAATTGGATTCATCGTAAACCCTATTGCTGGAATGGGCGGAGCCGTCGGATTAAAAGGAACAGACGGCAAAACTATCCTAAACAAAGCTATATCTTTGGGCGCTAAACCCATAGCGTCACAAAGAGCGGAAACGTTCCTCTCAGAACTGTATCCAGCAAACAAAAGCCTACGCCTAATTGTTGGCGCTGGCAACATGGGTGAAGCTGAAGCTAAAAAATGTGGGTTCAAATTTGAGGTTAGGGGCGAAAGCAAAAGCGAGACCACTTCGCAAGATACGCAAAATATCGCTAAAGAAATGGCGAAGGCTGGTGTTGATTTGCTTGTTTTCTGTGGCGGCGACGGAACAACCCGCGACATACTAAACGCCGTTGGCTTGAAGGTTCCTGTGCTTGGGGTTCCAACAGGTGTCAAAATGCATAGCGCTATTTTTGCCGTAACTCCTCAAGCAGCCGCAAGAGTAGCCGTCCAGTACCTGTGGGGTGGATTGCCGCTGCGAGAAGCGGAAGTTATGGATGTGGATGAGCAAGCCTTCAGGGAAGGTCGCCTTTCTGCCGAACTTTACGGATACATGCTCAGCCCATTTGAACCTCACTTGATTCAGGGGAACAAACTTGAAAGCCCAATGACTGAGAATGAAGTGCGCAATCAAGCGGCAATAGCAATTTACTTCATTGAAGAAATGAAACCAGACATCATTTACATTATAGGTCCAGGAACAACCACTCGCACAATCGGTGATCTTTTAGACCAGAAAAAAACGTTGTTAGGAGTAGACCTCTTTCAAGGCAAGAGAATAATTGCAAGCGACGCAAACGAAAAACAAATATTGGAAGCCACAAAAGGACAAGCTGCTAGGATAATTGTGACGCCGATTGGGGGGCAAGGCTTCATTTTTGGCAGAGGAAACCAGCAGATAAGCTCCAAAGTAATCCGTCAAGTAGGCTTAGACAACATTGTTGTGGTTGCGACTAAAAGCAAATTAGACAGGTTGAAAAGTTTAAGGGTTGATACTGGCGACCTAGAGCTGGATAAAGATCTTAGAGCACATGAAATCAACGTCGTAATCGACTACAAAAGCATACAAAAAATGGCTGTTGAATAATCGTATTACTATTAATAGTCGGAAAAAATGAAATAGTAGCACGTGACCAGTATCCTAACAAAATGAGGCTAAAAAATGATACCGATCAACATGCCGAAAATCGGCGAAGAAGAAGTTCAAGCGGTAGTTAAAGTTCTGCGAAGCGGAATGTTAACAAGCGGGCTTGGAGCTGGCCCAATGGTAACAGGGTTCGAGAAAAATTTTGCCCAATTCGCTGGCGTGAAGCATGCTGTAGCGGTTAACACTGGTACTGCCGCCTTGCACTCTGCCATTGTAGCCGTTGGTATAAAGCAAGGTGATGAAGTTATTTTGCCCAGCTTCACCTTCGTAGCCACTGCTGAAGCTGTCGTGTTAGCTGGCGGAAAACCAGTTTTCACTGATATTGATGCTGAAACTTACAATCTCTCGCCCAGTGCGGCTGAAAAGTCAATAACAAAAAAGACTAAGGCTATACTGCCCGTGGACTTGTACGGTTTTTCAGCTGACATGAAAACTATAAGGGAAATCGCCGAGAAGCATGAGTTAGCATTGATTGAGGATGCTGCCCAAGCGCATGGAGCAACATACGCTGGAAAACCTGCGGGAAGCTTTGCTGATGCCGCCTGCTGGAGCTTATACGCAAGCAAAAACATAACCGCAGGCGAAGGCGGAGTGATCACAACAAACAACGACCAAATAGCTGAAACATTGCGGATGATTAGGACTCATGGAGAAAAAGCAAAGTACGCATCACTTATTCTTGGAAACAACTATCGCATGTCCGAAATACAAGCTGCAATAGGTAACGTGCAACTGGAAAAGCTGCCGTCTTTTTTGGCTAAACGCCGCCAAAACGCGCAACAACTAACAAAAATCTTGGAAAAAAATAGCAGGCTTATTTTACCCTGTGAGTCAAAAGATCGACAGCACAGCTGGTACCTATACACCGCGAGACTGAAGGACGGCACAGAATCAGAACGGAACAAGATTGTGGATGAACTAAAGAAAAAAGGGGTTGGCGCCGAAGTTTATTACGTTAACCCTGTTCATCAGATGCCGTTTTACCGCGAAAACTTTGGAAGCGCTAAATTGCCTGAAACGGATAAAGCGTCGAAACAGGTTTTCTCTTTGCCAATTCATCCAGGAGTCACAGCTGAACAAGTTGATTATATAGGAAAAACTCTTCTAAGCCTCTTATAACCAGATTGGCGCTGGGTTTGTGCGATTTGCCGCGTTGCCAACTGTAAGAGTTAAATTGAACGTTGCGTTATGAATAGCCTGTTCTGTGGGGTTTATTAGATTTTATTAAAGGAGTATGAAGTAGTTGAGTAATGAAGCAGCAGACGTTTCCCGTATAAAAGTTAAGTTTGTCATAGAAGGCTTAGGTGAAGCTGAAGGTGAATTAGTCAGGTTTTTAGCGCCAAGAACCATTGACACGATCGTTCGGAAGCTTCCAGTTGAAGGCAGAGCTGCATTATGGAAAGAAGAAGTTTATTTTGAAATACCAATTAAAATGGGTGAAGAAAAAGCTAAGCCCACTGTGGAAACTGGCACTATCGCTTTTTGGCCTATGGGCAGCGCTTTGTGCGTATTTTATGGCAAGTCACAGCCCTATAGTTCCGTGAGCATACTTGGCAAAATAACAAGTAATTTGGATGTTTTTAAGCAAGTTAAAAGTGGAATAACGATAAAGGTTGAATTGTTAACGGCTTAAAAGGCTAATGAACTCTCTTTCCACAGTTGAAGCAGCCGTTCGCATTCTTCTTTTACTTTTTTGTCGCCGCTTTTATCCTTTAAAACCTGCAGGAACTCAACACGTTTAGCAACTGAGCGTTTTTCCGCGTTGCCGCCATAGTATAGTTCACCTTCCAAGTACTCTTTCATGTGATAGGCTTTTTGGATGAATAGGCTAGCGGCGTCAACGGGGTTTTCTACAGCGAACTTGTTTGCCCAGATGGCTACTTCTGTTTCGCGCAATTGAGTTATGCCGTCGATTTCCATTATTTTCCTAATGTAAGCTCTTAAAAACTCGAAGTAACCTGCCGTTTTGATTAGTTCAAGGGCTTGGTTGATTTTTTCTTTAAAGTCTGGTGAGCCTTCAATTGTTAGGTTGTGTTTGTAGCCTGTATCGATTAGCTCTTTAGCGGTTTTTACTTCTTCAACTGTGTAAACTCTTTCTGGAAATTCTGCCATATGAAAACTAACTCCGAATCTAGATAAGATTAGAATAAATAATTGGTCGTTAGCAAGTTTAGCTTGCTGCAGGCTTGTAGATTTTGAGGTTATGGCTTCCGGAGACGAGTTGAACTGCACCGTTTGCTTCAAGTTGTTCTAAGAAGTCTTTGGCTGTGCTAATTCGAATGTTATATCTTGTAGCTACAGCGTATGGCGTTAGAACGTTCATTTTCTTTATTTCGCCGACGATTTTTTCGTTTTTTGCGTCTGGAGCCATTATTCCTGTAGCTCTTCTTTCTTTTGGCGGTCCAGCTTTCTCTTTCTTCTTAGCTTCTTTCGTCTCGTCTTCTTTGACCTGCTGCTTCTCCATCTGCTTTATGCCGACCTTCTTTTTTCCACCCATAATTTTCACTTTACTTTTTTTTGGTTCTCAACATCTAGAATGGCTGACTTATTTCAACGTTATGTTTTTCTTTCCACTCTTTGATTGGAATGCCAAGTTTCTTTTCAACTTCAGTCCTGTGAATGGAGTTCATGGTACAGAATGGAATTATACGCCCATCTGGCACGGCATAGTGAATTAGGCAGCGTTGTACTCTTTCAAGGTCAAAATTATATGGGTCCATGAAATGCATGGATGAAAGCAGAATTGCCTTTCTTTGCAGGTCGCCGAGGGATTTGTAATCGCCATTTGTTATTACGCCTAAAACGTACTTTCTTAAGAAACCGAATTTTACATGACGCATTGAAGTAACCAAGTACAGTTTAGCCTTGTTCTTGCTTCCCTTTGACGCGGTTACGTAGACTTTGTTCATTACCCCGATGAATTTGTCGATGTTTCCGTAGCGCGTGATTGGAACGATTTTTCCCTTTTCAATTAAAAGGTAAGTTGCCATACCGCAGTGCGGATGCGCAGTGAACTCTAAATATCGCCTGTCTTTTAGTGCGCCAACGGCTTTTGAAACTGGCACAACCGTGGGCACGGGGTAAAAGTCTGAAACTTTTATTACTCCGTTTGTTTGCTCTTCAACTTTTTTCATGAAGTCCGGGATTGTAATACGCATTTTTTCGCGATCTTTCTGTGGCAATCGCCCGCAGAGGCTGACTGGTTGAACGTTTACGCATCTTACCACGTCGAAGTTTTTGGCAGCAAAATTGATTATGTCGCCAAGTTGGTGATCATTAACCCCTTTCACCAATGTGACGACTAATACTATGCTGTCTATTCCTGCTTGGCGAAGGTTTTCGATTGCCTTCATTTTTATGTCAAGAAGATCTACTCCACGAATGAACTTGTAAACGTCAGGTGTTAACCCGTCGAACTGCAGGTAAATGGTGCTTACTCCCGCCTCTTTGAGGTCTCGACAGTAATCTACGCTTTGCGAAAGTCGAAGACCGTTCGTATTAATCTCCACGTGGCTGAAGCCGAGCTCTTTTGCTTTTCGAACAAAGTCGAAGAGGTCTTTGCGTATCGTGGGTTCTCCACCAGAGAACTGAAGCGCCGTGGCTGGCACTGGCTTGTTGGCTCGAAGGTTCTCTAGCATTCCAGTGATTTGCTCTTCAGTAGGTTCATAAACGTATCCTGCCGCTGAGGCGTTCGCGAAGCAAATAGGGCAGGTAAGGTTGCACCTGTTTGTGACATCGATTATTGCGAGGGCGGTGTGAGATTTGTGTTCGGGGCAAATGCCGCAGTCGTATGGGCACCCGTTCTTTTTCTCGGTTCGAGGGTTGCTTACTCCTTCGCCGTCATAGCGGAATTTTTCTGCCCGCATGTATTGATCATAATCCGACCAGTAAAGTTCTTGAAAAGCCCCATGCTCAGCGCACTCTTTTTTGATAAAGACTTTGCCCTCGTCTTCAAAAATGGTTGCATCTATAACCTTTAGGCATTCAGGGCAAATGCTTCTTGTGGTTTTGATATCTTTCAATTTTTTTGCCTTCTTGCATCTAAACGTTTTTCGAAGTGCTTAAGAGCATAAGTGTTGATAATAAGGTTTCCAAACGTTTCCTAAGGTGATTGAGGGGGAAAAGATGTCAATTAACGAGAACACTCGGGCTACTTTGCGAGAAATGGGCCTAAACGCCTACGAAATTGATGCTTACATAGTTTTGCTGGAAGGGGGGCAAATGACAGCGATGGAGATAAGCCAAGAAGCCAAAGTGCCCTACAGCAAAATGTATGAAGTACTCAACTCGCTTAAAGAAAAGGGCTGGATTAAAAGCAGCGAAAGCCGACCATTCAAGTACTATCCAGTACCGCCACTCGAAGCAACAAGGTTCACGAAGTTGCGGCTGGAAGACAAATACTTGAACTGGGAAAACACCGTTGCTCAAGAACTACAGCCCCTATATGAAAAACGAGAACTCGTTGAGCGACCAGACATGCTGATACTGCGCGGGCAACAAGCAGTTTTAACTAAGGTTGAAGTGGTTCTAAAGAACGCTACAAAAGAAATCGTGATTGCAGCACCAGAATTCGCAAAACCAATAATCGCCATGGTTGAACCGTTGCTGGGGAGCGGTTTGAAGAAAACGGTCAGGGTTAAGCTTATGGCGGCGGGAAAAAAGGAAGATTGGCTTTTCATAAAAAAATACCCTGGCTTAAGTGAGCTGCGAATCAGAGATCATATGTTCGGCGGCGGCATAATTGCTGACGGCAAAGAAGCCATGCTTTTCCTAGGGGAAGACAAACCAAGCCTCGTTATATGGAGCAATCACGTAGGCTTGATAGGTTTCGCGCGAGAATACTTCCAGTTCCTCTGGGACTCCTCAGCAACCGCTTAAAAAAAGCCTTTCACTCTTAACAAAAACTAAACTGCCTGCCATAATAAAGCGCTTTATTCAAGGAGGCTAAAGTTCCTTCCGAGCACTGGAGCGCAAACAACTTTAACAAAAAAGAAGAAAAGGGAGAGAACTTGTTATTAGATTACTATTTTCCCATGACTTTTCTAGCGGCGATCTCTATATCTTCTGCTTTGATGGTTTTTCTTCCAGCATGCATAGCATAATCCAGTGCTTCTTTAGCAATCTTTACGCCGATTTCTTCAAGTGCCTTTGCAAGTTCCTTTGCTGCTGCTTCGCTCACCCTGTCAGCACCGGCTTTCTTACATAACCTGTGCATGGGAGCTACGGCTATTTCTAATTCAGTCATAACGACTACTCCTAGCCTCTTTTTCTTTTTAAAGAAATATTTAACCTTTGTTATCGCTTTTTCCTCTAAATATTGGCTTACATGGAACTTGATTTAAACAAAGAAAATTATAAAACGTCCAATCGTGATAATAGCGCTGAGAAAAATGAAGCTAATAGACGCCCACATCCACCTCTCCGACGCAGATTACAACGGTCACATTGATGAATTGATAGCGGATGCAAAAAACGCAGGCGTAACAGCACTTGTAACAAATTCAATTGATTTAAAAACCTGTCAAAGCGACCTTAAGCTAGCAGAAAAATACCCAGACTTAGTTTATCCCGCTTTAGGGATTCACCCATGGAACGTAAACGTTCTTAAAGAAAATGAACTTGAAGAAACTATAGATTTAATTCAAAAACAAAAAAACGCAGTTAAAGCCATAGGTGAAATCGGCTTAGACTGCAAGTATGAAACCATTTGGGAAAAACAAACGATGGTTTTCGACGAAATGCTTCATCTTGCCGAATCGCTTGACCTTCCAGTAATTATACATTCACGCGGAACAACCGACAAAGTAGTAGACATGCTTCCCTCATACCATCTTAAGCGGGTGCTGCTGCATTGGTTTAGCTACCCGATGAGCGCACTTTATAGAGCTATGGACAATGGATACTTTATCACTGAAGGTCCGCCAGCAACCTATTCTAACGGCATCCGCGAAGTCATAGAGAAAGTGCCACTAACAAACCTTTTAACAGAAACGGATGGTCCAGTGACATATTGGAAAAGCCCTTACAATGGACAATTAACCAAGCCTTCATTCATACGTAACGTAGTTGAAGCAGTAGCTGAAATCAAGAAAATGCAAGTTGATAACGTTGCCGAGCAAATAGCAAAAAACTTTGAAGTTTTCTTCAACATAAAACTAACTTAACTCTTTACTTTACCCTCAACAGTTTACCTCACGATTTATCGGTCAGTTAAAAGGCTTAATTAATAAGCGTAAACTTAAATTAAACTTATCATCTATTGAGAATTGTTCCTACGTTTTCAAGCGTCGGACACTAAAACATTGATGACTCGAGGAATTGAAATTTGGGAAAAGTTAAGACTGACCAGGTTAAACGAGCCGGCAAAACACTAATGGAACGTTTTCCAGAAAAATTTACCAACAAATTTGACGAGAACAAGCGTTTAGTTGACTCTTTAACGCAGGGAACAACCACGCGAGTGAGAAATCAGATTGCTGGATACATAACCCGCACCTTATCATCAGCTCAAGCTAACTCTTCAACTGATTCTGCCGTTGAAGAAGAAGAACCAGAATAAACAGTCAATTTAGGATAAGAAACCTCATGATGGATGAATATAGGAAAGGATGGGCACTAAGGTACCTTCGTGAAGCAAAAGCCGAATTGGAAGCTGCGCGAAAAATACCTTACATGGCACCAGGCTTGGTTTTGGAAGCAATCAGAAAAGCACGAAACGCCATATACTACAGTTTTGGGGAACCCGCCTTCATAGAAATACTCCTCCGAGAAGAGGTAATGAAAAACCCGCTTACGAATGATTCAATTCTGCGTTTTCTAATTGAACTCGAAAGCGTCATACAACAAATATCACAATTAGAAGAAGTAAACAGTGACGCAATGATGAAACAGGCCGATTCAATCGTTGAAATAGCAACCGACATCGTAGAAACATTAACAGAAGAAAGATTCCAAAACTTTTAAGCTTAAACTAAAAAGCGCACAAAAAATTTTTAACCAAAAATAATTTATAAACATATGAACGGAAGAAAACAAATGCCCTTAACGTTAAAGTTCATCGGTGCACTTCGGCAAATTTCAGGAAAAACACAATTAACTGTTAACTTCCAAGAAGGAATGTCACTAAAAGACTTAATAACAAAAATCAGCCGAGAAATGCCACAGCTAGATAAAACCTTCAGCGACCAACTCAATGATTCGAGATCAAACGCACTGGTGCTCATTAATGGCAGGGAAATCAGTGTTCTAAACGGTTTAGAAACCAAATTAAATGAAGGAGACGAAATCGTCTTTATCCCAGTCGTTCATGGCGGTTAACTCTAAATGATAACTTTGACTAGCGACTTTGGGCTAAAAGACCCTTACGTTGCAGAAATGAAAGGAGTAATTTTAACCATAAACCCAAAAGCAATGCTAATCGACATAACACACGAAGTTGAAAAATTTAACATTCGAATGGCTGCTTTCATGTTGGCGTCGGCTACACAATACTTTCCACAAGGCACCATTCACTTGGCAGTTGTAGACCCAGGGGTTGGCGCACAAAGACGCGCCATATTAATACAGACTAAGAAGAGCTTTTTTGTTGGACCTGATAATGGCATTTTGATTTTAGCCGCCCAAAATCAGGGTATTGAACATGTATACCAGCTTACAAATCACATGTTTATGCTTGATAAAATTTCCAGCACGTTCCATGGCAGAGACATTTTTGCGCCAGCAGCAGCTCACTTAGACAAAGGAATACAGCCAAGAGAATTTGGACCAGAAATAAAAGACCTAACCAAACCTGAATTCGTCTCTGTCAAACAAACAAGTAGCTCTCTAATCGGCGAAGTCATGCACATAGACGGCTTCGGCAACATAATAACTAACATAAACGAAAAATACATGGTCCAAAACCATGCTGAAAAAGTCAACGTAGATTTACTTGACATTTCGCTAAAACTTACGCTCGGCAAAACCTACGCCGAAACAAAGCCTAAAGAACCTATTGCTCTAATTGGAAGCCATGGTTTCGTGGAGATAGCCCTAAACCAAGGTAACGCAGCGGAAAAGTTTCATGCGAAAGCTGGAGATAAAATCGTAGTTACGGCTGCTTAAAACTGTCTACAACTTTTTCGATTACATCAACAGGGTCCTCTAATTTTGCTAGCTCGCTTTGCACATCGAATCTTTTGCCAAGATACTTCTTCGCATACCCAAGCACTTCTTGCTCTGTTGTAGCAAAAAGTGGAAAGCCTTTCTTAGTCAGATACGCGTTAACGTAAGTTTTAGCCATATCAGAAATAGCTATGCTGGGAACACCTTGAAGGGCTGCTTCCCTCGCGATAGTTCCTCCATAACTGACAACCAAATCAGCATTCGCAACCAACCTTGCTGAATCCACAAAGCTTTCCTTAACTCCGAACGTTTTGCCTTGGCCGCTGTATCTTTGGATAAAATGTACATTCCCCAACTTGGAAAGTTTGTCTGCAAGGACCTGTGCAACATCTTGCTTTCCCCTTGCATAGGCTGCTTTTGTTTCGATTTGTCTAATAACTATCAAAGGCTTCTCTAACCCCTCAATTTTTGAAGGCTTAAAATCCTTGATCCAGGCAACTTCGTCTACTCCTTTGAACTGGGCAATATTTTTGGCGCAATGTTCCTTCACAAAACGCTTAGGCAAAGCCTCAGACACAACAACCGTGTGCGCAAAAGGTATCGTTAGCCTGTTGACCGCTGTAGCGTAAGGTGTATCGGCCGTCAAAATTATTGGGATTCCTAAACCAAAAGCGGTTCGGCAAAGCTCAACCGATTGATGCGCTATGGCAATGTCCGGAGGATCATCCTTGAAGAGCTTAGAAAACTCTATTATTCGTTCAGCGCTCTCTTCCAGCCTTGAGAAAAGCGTTGACGGGTTGTATTTGCCCACGACGATAGGTTTTTCTCCAAGAATCTTCGCTAAAGGTAACGTGTCGGGGTGCTCACGGGTTGTAAAAACAAACTCGTGCCCTGATTTCCTAAGGCGCTGTGCAATAGCTGTGCCATACCTGACATGCTTGCCGGTGCAGGCGTCATACCATATTTTCATTTGTTCACCTTGCGTTTTGCCGCTATGAAACCGTCGCGTTTTGCTTCATATTCTTCTAAAGTCATTACCACAGTAGCTGGAACGCCGGTTGCCACTGTTCTCGGAGGCACATTTTTGGTGACGACGCTTCCTCCGCCAATCACGGCTTTCTCTCCTATAGTCACGTCTGGTAGTACGGTGACGCCTCCGCCGATTACAGCGTTGTCTTTGATGATTGGTGGCGTCATGAAAGAGCTCTTTGGATACTTGTCATTTAGAAGTGAACTGTTGGGAGCGATAAACACGTTGTTGCCCAGTACGCAGCCGTTCGAAATGGTTACGTGCGCTTGTATATTGCAGTTTTTGCCTAAAACTACGTTTTTGCCTATATCACAAAAGCTTCCGATGATGGTTCCGTCGCCGATTTTTGTGTTATCGCCTATTACAACATAATTCCAAATGGCGACGTTTTTGCCTATTTCTACGTTGGCGCCTGTAACTATGCCCGTGCCCTTCTTTGGATTCAGCATAAACTGTTCTTTCGGGCTCCAGATTTAAATAGTTTAACTTTAATTTGACTTCCAACGATGGAGGCAAGCGTGTTGACTAAAGAGACAGTTCTGATTATAGGTTTAGGCGAAATCGGACACACCCTTTTTGCGTTGTTTAATGATGCGAAAAAGAGTTTTGATGTTTACGGCTTGGATTTGGATCAAACAAAAATGCAAGAGCTGGGTCAAAGCAGAAAAAATGTTCCAGACCGAATAGACACAATGCACATTTGTCTTTCATGCAGTAATCAACAAAACTTTGCAGACATAACTGTTGGCTACGTTGAAGAGTTTAAGCCAAAACTCACAATCATTGACAGCACTGTTCCTCCGGGAACAACAATGAAAGTTGCTCAAAGATGCAAGTGTCTTGTGGCGCATTCGCCATCGCGCGGCGTGCATAAAAGTGCTGTGTATATGAAGTGGGAAATGAGGCGTTGGACCAAATATGTGGGCGGCGCGAACCCGGAGGCCGCAAAAGCAGCACGTGCCCATTTTGAGAAAATAGGCCTAAAAGTAAAGGTTCTCAAAAGCTGTACTGAAACGGAGTTGGCTAAGCTTTTTGAGACTACATATCGCGCCTGGATGATTGCATGTTTTCAAGAGATGCATCGCATTTCCAAGGCTTTTGGCGCTGATTTTGACGAAACAGTTGATTTCATTGAGGATACCCATCGTTTGAGGTTTGATAGGCCTGTTATGTTTCCAGATGTGATTGGGGGTCACTGCTTGATACCGAACACTGAATTGCTGTTGAAGGCTTATGACTCAGAGTTTTTGCGGCTGATTTTGAAGTCGAATGAGAAACGAAAAAAAGAAGTTGAAGACAAAACGGTTAAAGCGGAAGTTCAGAAAGTTGCAGCGAGAGCTGAAGCTTTAGAGAAAGAACTTACAGGGCAAAAGAGCAGGTCTCAAAAAGAATGCGCATAACCTATTCCGATAGTATTTTTTACTTGGAAAGCCGCTTTAATCTATAGTTTCTCTGCCACTAACTCTTTTGCCCAACCAGCTATAAACTCAACATTAAGCTTAGACAAATACCAAAATGTCTTAACGCTAAGATTAATTAATGCTGCAAACGGCGTAAAAATGAACCTAGCAACCATTCGTCTAACAAGCTGAAAAACAGTAAAGTGACCATACCGCCTATACGCTATACCAATTGTAACATAGTTCTTGGATGAGCCAAGGTGGGTTGCGCCGAGAAATGGGAGAACTCTCCAGCGGTATCCTGCTTTTTCCACGTATCTTTTCAAATACTGGTCTTCACCAAAGAATAATGCTGGCGGATTGTAACTCTCCATTAATTTACGGCGTATAATTATGTTGTTGATGTGTGGGGAAGTGTCTATCTTGTTTAGTTTAACCACAGTTCCAACCATGCGGTCATAGGCGGCAACATGCTTGTTCTTATGAACTGCCACTGTTCCTATAGCGCCGACGTTGGGCGCAATCTTTGCGGTAACTTGTTGCAACCAATTTTTCGGCAAAAGCATGTCATCATCGACCATTGCGACCCATTCAGTTTTAGCTTTCAAAACAGCTCTTTTTCGTGCAGTGCTTAGTGGTCGTTCTCTTGTGATTATTATTTGCCCAGCGCATGGCATATGCTCTAGAATGTGAAGCAAGCTGTCGTTTGGTTTGTCCCTTGTAGGGATAACAAAATCGACTTTTATGTTCGCTTCTGAGCATAATGGCATAGTGCATAATGGTTTTTTCGGCAGATAAATAGTTTATCAATTTGGGGACCTGCGTAATATAAAGCTAAAGAATTTATTTCATTGGCTGATTTTTTTAGAGCTTGTACCGTGTATATATCCTAAGAGCCAACATAATCTGATGATAGGATAGCTTAGCATCAATCTGGAATCATGCATTCTTAGAGCCATCTTAAAACTTGAAATTGGAGATTTAGCAAATCTAAGAAGGAGAGAACTTAGGTTTTCGTTTTCATATAAACTGAGGCTTTTGAGACGACTGTAAATTTGAGGTAAACTGGAGCCGTAAAAGTAATAATGTTTAAACTCATTCAAAAGGCCGCCATAATGTAAATGTAAACTTTTAACATTATAATCCACCAACCATTTATATCCCTTTGAATCAAGCAAATGGAAAACAAAGGTATCGATACCAGCAAAATTTACCTTTGGAAATCCTCCAATAGACCTTAAAGCCTCTGTATTCCAAATCGTATTATCTAATGTTTTTCCATAACCACCGTAAAAATCAATATCTTTCCTAGTTAACTGATAAGGTTCAACACTAAAGCAAAAATTATTTCTAGGAAGGAAACGCAGTCCACAAGCTGCACCAACACCTTCTTTATTCAAAATTAAAGCAGAAACTTTATTCCACCAATTACTGGACAAAAATACGTCTTGTTCAAAACTGCAAAAATAACTAGTTTGGATATGTTTAAGCGCTGTGTTCGCGGCGTCACTTATCCCTTTGCCTTCATTCTTTATAACATTCCAACCATATTTTCTTGCAACAGTAACTGTATTATCTTTACTACCATCATCAACAATCAATCTTTGATTAACAATATCTTTAGGGATAATCTCATTAATGCGGCTAAGGACGAGTGGTAAAGTTTTTTCACCGTTTAAAGTCCACATTACCAAATCAACTTTCAATCCTTATCCTCCCCTAACAGGATATCACAGAAAAATCTGAGATGTGACTTTATTAATCTTCTTGTAATTACGTGGTGCCACACTCAAATTCGTTAGGCTCTGTTATTACTTGTTAATGTAAGCTTATAAGTGAAACCTCCTTAGGGTTAAGCTAAAATAACGATATCTAATAATCAAGAAAGTACGAGAATAGGCGGGAGTAACTTGGCAAAATTCCTTGTAGTTCACCCATACTTAGACATTTACGGCGGAGGCGAAAGAGTTTGCCACAACGTAATCAAAACATTAGTCGCTCACGGTCAAAACGTGGAATTGTTAACTTTTGATTTTGAAGCTGACCGGTATAGGGAGATTGTAGGCGAAGACTTTCCTCAAAGCGTCATTATTCATTCTTTGGGAAAAAGAATTGAGGTTGAGCCACCATTCACCATCTATAAAAGGCGTCGCAGTTTTGTAAAATTACTAAAAAAGTATAGAGATAGCTTAGAATATGACTACTTGTTTTCCACGCAGTCATCCGCCCCGTTTGAACCTGTTTTCCTAAATAAGGCCAAAAAGAACATTGCTTATGTTCACTTTCCAGAAATACACTTCGACTATGGCAGGGCTAGGCTGAGAAGGAGACTTTACCTCTGGCTGTTTAAGAAGTGGGTTGAACAAGGAATAAGTAAACTTGACATGGTTTTCTGCAACAGCAACTATACCAGAGAAATGATTGAACGTTACTGGAAAAGTCACGGTGTAAAAGACCCAATTGTTGTTTACCCACCTGTAAACTTGGATAATTTTTGGTGCGATAAGCCACTATCGGAGAGACGTAAAAGAGTAATCTACGTCGCTCGTTTTATTCCAGTGAAAAGGCATGAAATCATGAAAAAGTTAGCCGCTGATTTGCCATCATACGAGTTTGTAAGCGTTGGCGGATTAATCGAGGCAGAAAAAGGCTGGTTTAACAAATTCTCAGAAAACTTGCCCCAAAACTATGCTTTGAAGACTAACTTGCCTGGACAAGACTTAGTCAAAATGCTTCATGACTCCCGAGTGTACGTGCATTTAATGGAGGGAGAACACTTCGGCATAGCACCAATAGAAGGGCTAGCAAGCGGATGCTTAACGTTGGTGCATAACAGTGGGGGAATGGAAGAATTTATTCCAGAAGAATTCCGTTGGCAGAGCTACGATGATTTGAAAGAAAAAATTGTGAGATGCATGGAGTCAACAGAGCAAAGCGTGGAGTGGGAAAGAAAGCGAAAGGAATTATGGAGCAAAATTTCAGTTCTGAATCCAGAAAGCTTCCAAAATAGTATTTGGTCTCATGTGCAAACGTTAATCAGTTAAATTTTATTTTTCCATCACGCATGTTAGCAAGCTATGACAAGAACTTTAAGTCGCATAATGGCAGAGGGTTTATAACTAAAATAGCATTTTCCCTTAGTTGGCAAATGAAGAAGCAATGATAAAGCTAAGAATCGACGTAGATTACCCTTACCCATCGAGGGCTAAAAGCTTTCTTTACCTAGCTTTAGGAATCAAAAAAAGAAAAAGTAAAGATTACCTGAAAAACGCTCGAGTCATTGCTAAAATGATTAACGAATCGCCAAAAGAAGTTATGGCTTACTGGTTCTTTACTCCATACACAATCCCAGACAAAAAACTGCTCGACTTGCTGAATCCAGACAGGCATGAGGTAGCTCTACACGTTGCAAACGACCCATATCGCGAATGGAAAATCTTAGAAAATGAAACCAACCGAACGGTAAAGTACTATACCATTCATGGAACCTCACGGTTACTTGCCCAGTTGTTGTGGGGACGAAAAATTGGGCAAAAGCAAGCTAAGGTTCCCAGCGATTTCCCGTTAACATCCTTCCAGGAAAACGTTATTCCCACAAAAAGTTTAGACTTTAGAAGCTATAGCCCGCGCGCTTTAGACGTCGTTAAAAAAGAAGCAGAAGAATTTATTAATCAAAATTACGTGTTGTCTATTCATCCTGAATGGCTCTTTAAAAAGGAGAAAAAAAACCGTAGAGGACCATTTTATCGTGTATTAAAGAGTATTTTAGAAGTGGATAAGGACCTTGAAACTTTACGGATAAGAAAGAAAGTTTTCTTCAAAATAGCCCATGACATAAAAGAGTACGAAAAAAATATTGTTTCCACGGACGAGTTCATTGAGAAGCTAGGCGAAAGAGACATAGATATTTTCACTTTCCTTGACAGAAAATGGTGTTGCCCAATTCCTAATCCGCCAAGCACTTGGATTAAAAGCGAAGATAACGTTGGCTTGCTTGAAATAAAAGACTATGACGCTTGGTGGAGCGACATTGGAAAGAAAACTCGCAATATGGTTCGGCGGGCAGAGAAAAGCGGCATAAACGTGGCCGTCATCCAGCCAAACGAGAAATTCGCTGAAGGCATATGGAAAATTTACAATGAAACCCCGATAAGGCAAGAGCGAGCTTTCCCTCACTATGGTGAGCCTCTTCAAACAGTCACTGGAAACATGTTTAAAGCCCAAAACTCCACATTCATCGGTGCATTTTTGCAAGAAGAGCTTGTAGGATTCATCCAAATAACCTACGGAGACAGCATAGCTATCATTTCTCAGATTCTTTCGATGCAGAAGCACTGGGATAAAGCAGTAAACAATGCGCTTCTTGCTAAAGCGGTCGAAGTCTGCGCGTCCAAAGGCGAGCGGTGGCTAATGTATGGGCGAATAGGCAATCACCCGTCGCTTGATAGATTTAAAGAAAGCAATGGGTTTGTCAAGTTCCCAATAACACGTTACTACGTACCTATAACATGGAAAGGCAAAGTTGCTATACGCTTAGGATTGCACAGGGAGTTTAAAGATGCCTTGCCACAGCCGCTTAAGGGTCCGCTTATTCCAGTCTTTAACTGGGCGAGCAGAAATAAAATGCGATTCAAACATGGCTTAGTCAAACAAGTAAAAAGCTGAACCTGCGTAGGCGCCTAAAGTAGAAGATTGGTAAGGAGATTATTCAGTTCTTGCTTGTTCTTGATGCTTCTAAAAATAGCTTTTCCGCTTGAGTAGAGGCGGAAAGAAGTGTCCTGAAACGTTAATTCAAAAATTATCCCAGCTATAGTATTTTTCAATTGGGCTTTTTTTAAAATACGTGCGATGGCTTCATCCTTCTTGTCGTACTTGAAAACTACTATGACGTCTTTTTCTTCACCACATGTTCCTTCAATTCGGGCCACGTAATCTTCAACGGTTGCCATTAAAAATGTTCGATCTCCTTTAAAACTTCAACGAAACGGTCAATTTCTTCGCGTGTGTTATAAATGTAAAAGCTTGCTCGGTCAGAGGAGTGCAGTTTTAGAACTTGTTGATGCAGCGGCTGTGCGCAATGATAACCGCTCCGTATCATTATTCCGTAATTGTCACAGATGAGTGCAACATCATGTGACGATAATCCTTTAACGCTGAAAGGTATTATGCCGCATTTCTTGGAAAGGTCGAGAGAACCATGAATCGTAACTTTACTGCATTCTTGCATGCGTTCAACTGCATACTTAGTTAACGCTTTCTCGTGGCTTAGCACCTCGTCCATGCCAATAGCTTCAAGATACTTTACGGCTTCTGCTAAGCCAACGGCGCCGCCAACGTTAGGGGTGCCTGCTTCAAACTTCCACGGCGAGTCATTCCATATTATGCTGCAGCCTTTGCCTTGGCTAAACTCCACTTCCTTTACCATTTCTCCCCCACCTTGGAATGGCCCCATCTTCTCAAGCAGTTCCTTTTTTCCATAAAGCACTCCTATACCTGTGGGTCCAAGCATTTTATGTCCAGAAAAAGCCAGAAAATCCATATCCAAATCCTGAACATTAACCGCCAAGTGCGGCGCTGACTGTGCGCCATCAACCAGCATTAACGCGCCATTGTCATGTGCAACTTTTGCAATTCGTTTGACATCGTTAATTATGCCTGTAACGTTTGAAACATGGCTTAAGCAGGCAATCTTTGTTTTGCTTGAAAATTTGCTTTCAAAATCATCGTAATCTAATGTGCCGTCAGCATTTACATTGGCATATTTTATTGTGAAACCCTTTAGTTTAGAGATGATTTCCCAGGGAACAATATTGCTATGATGCTCCATTAGGGAAACTAAAACTTCGTCGTCCTTGCGTAGGTTGCTTAGCCCCCAAGAATACGCAACTAAGTTGATGGCTTCCGTTGTACCCCTAACAAAAACAAGTTCTGAAGACTCTTTGGCGTTGATGAATTTTGCGATTTTTTCCCGTGACTTCTCATAAAAATCCGTTGCCTCCAATGACAGGGTATGGACTGCTCTGTGCACGTTGCCGTTGTGGTTTTCATAGAAGTCGCTTATGGCGTCTATTACTTGGCGGGGTTTCTGGGTGGTTGCTGCATTGTCAAAATAAATTAGGGGATTGTTATTTATTTGGCGTTTTAATATTGGAAAATCTTGACGAATCGCTTGGGTGTCCACGATTACTTCTCTGCCTCTATCTTTAGCCTCTTAGACAGCATCTTTGCCAGCTCTTCTTCTTCCAGCGCCTGTTTTTCTTCAAAAGTGTGTTCCGCAGGCATCCAACTGGGTGCGGCTGCGCCTTTTTCTTTGTAGTATTGCCTGATTGCACGTTTTAGGGCGCCTACGGCTAGGACTCCGCAGTGGAATTTGACGCTTGGTAAGCCGCCGATTTCCTCAGTTACTTTCTTCCAAGTTATGTCTTTCCATGCAGCTTCAAGGCTTAAGCCCTTAACCATTTCTGTAACTATGCTGGATGTGGCAATGTTTGCTGCGCAACCGTAACTTTCGAAACTTGCCCTCTCAATTATGTCTTGGCTGCTTATTTTTAGGTAGAAGGTTATCATGTCTCCGCAGGCTGGGTTTCCAGCGACTGCTACGACAGTGGCATCTTCCATTTTTCCCAGATTCTTGGGGTTTCTGAATAAATCCATCACTTTTGGGTTGTAAGGTAGTGGTATACGCGACACTTTTAATCAACTCCTGTTGAGCCAACTATCCCTCTTATTCGATTCACACCTGTTGGTAGAACTTTCAAAACGTAAGCTATATCCTCTTCTGTAAGATAACGCGTAGTTTTCATGAGTATACTGCCGTGTGCTTCACTGAATCTGCGGCCAATGGCGACAAGAACGTGGCTTGGCTGAAGCAGTCTTCGGCTGCACGCGCTGCCGCTGGAAACGTAAACTCCTTTGAGGCTTAACTCGATGGTTAGTGCTTCACCTTCAGCGCGTAGAATGCTGACGTTGGCGTTGTCAGGCGACCGCTTATCGCCTTTTGGACCATTAAAACGCAGGTCGGTGAGTTCGCTAAATATGCCGTCAACAAGCTTATCGCGTAACATTCGCATCTTAGCGGTGTTTGCTTCGAAGTTTTGGAATGCAAGCTCCGAAGCTTTTGTGAAACCGACGATTAATGGGGTGTTTTCGATTCCTGGCCAAAGCTTCTGTGTTCCAATTTGCCCTTCGAGAATACGTTCCATGTTTATGCCGTCTCGCATGTACATTGCTCCCATGCCGCGTGGACCTTGAATCTTGTAGCTGCTGATTGTGGCTAAGTCTACCTTTAGGTTTTGCACATTAAAGGGAATTCTGCCATAAGCGTCAGAAGCGTCTGTGTGGAAGAGTGCTTGCGGGTTTTTGGCTTTAACAATGTCAACAGCTTCCTTAATCGGCTGCACTGTCCCAATCTCGTTGTTCACGGCTGAAACGCTGACAAGTATGGTTTCGTTGTCAACTGCTTCTTTGAGTTTTTCAAGGTTGATGAACCCTTCTTGGTCAACTGGGATTTTTGTGGTTGTGAAACCGAACTTCTGCATCATCTCAGCAACCTGCAACACGTTGATTGGTTCGATTTCGGATATGATGATTTTTTTGCCTTTGCTTTTTTGGGCGAAGGCTGAGCCCATGATGGCTAGGTTGTTTGCTTCTGTTTCGCTTGGTGTGAAAGTGATTTCTTCAAGGATTTTTGCGCCAATGGTCTTGCTGATTTTCTGGAAACTGTTCATTATTACTTCGAAGGCTTCCCAGCCGGGTTTGTGGGTTAATGTGGGGTTGCCGTAGGCTTTCTGGTTAAAGTAGGGCAGCATAGCGTCCACTATTTCTTGGGGAACTATGCTGGAGTTCTCGTTGTCAAGGTAAACTTCGTGTGTTATACCTTCATGCAGTTTAAGGAGTTCTTTCACGTTTTCAACCATACAGTATCCTCCTGTTTTATGGGATAAGATAACTCATCACCTTGCTAGTATCTAGTTCAAGTAAAAAAACCTAACCACTACTCAGTTTTTGTTCTCAATTGCTGTTGAATTACTTTAACCTAGCAGATTGAATCTAGACCGCTTACTGCCTTTGCGTATGAGACAAGGTCTGGAGTATCCAATTGGTCTAATGTTTTGATTTGTTTTTGAAGTTTGTTAATCAAGCCATTGGCATCATGATTAAGCTTCTGGAAAAGTTCTTTACCTTTTTCAGTAAGAAAATAATCGTACCTATACGAATTATAACCAGTTGCAGTTACAGTCTCTTTTAACAGCTTTACGCCGACGAGAGTGTTTATTGTTTCTGAGAGTTCTTCCGAATAAGGCCCGTAAAAGTATGACTTGTACTCAAATGTGAAAGGTATTTTTGATTTGTATTTAAGTACGCAAATTTCTTTTTGAATGCGTGTTCTGCCTGTAATTTTGTTGTTTTTGTGCGCACCGAAAACAGCAATCAAGAGTGCTATATCGCTATTGGCTGTCAAATTTTAATCCCTTCAATGATTTGTTTTAAAGTTGTATTTATTATTTCTTGTTGCACTGGATCTTTTATTTTTGGGTCTGAGTAAATTTTTATTCTGCTTCGACTTTGTATCGCTCCAACTATACTGGATTTCTTGCGTAATTCTATATACTCGCCAGTTTCTACGTCTTGTTTATCAATTTGTATTTCGCTTGGTGCTTTGCTGGTTATGATGTCGCATATGTATTCATATTCTGTCTTGTTGTGTTGTTCATTGAATTGTTTTGAGATCTTATCGCTTAATTCGTTAGATTTTTCTGTTTTTTTCAGCCCTTGCACAAATTCAGGGCTCATTTGAAAATGCTCTTGATCTAATTCTTCGTCAAATAATGCGTTGTATACCTTGCCTGCTTTGATATTTGCAACTAATTCAGCGGATTTTCCACCAATGTTTGTTAAAACATTTAATAATTCATCGTCGTTTAATTCCAAAAATTTTTTAGTATCCTTAAACCTATCGATTATTTTTGAGTCAGTTTTGTTGAGAAGAATAGCTTTTTCGAGCATTTTTTCGGCTATGCGCGAGTCTTGAACATGATAAACAAGGTCATACATACTTTTCCAAATTACTAGGAATAGTTCAGTTGTAACAATTGCCTGTTGGCTATCTTCTAAGCCGAGTTTACATTTGTTGAGGCATTCTTCGTCTCCTAAAATATTGTATGAACTTAAGAAATAATCAAGGTCAAAACTATATTTGAGACCAACATGATAAGCGTCTCTTAATAGATAATCAAGTTTGTCTATGTCAAGTGGTCCGCTTATGATTTGAGAAAGGAACGGATAGTCATGTTTGCCTTGGACTAATTTTATTACCTGATTTTTATCAATCCAATTACCGAGATCAGACGGCAAAGCATTTAGAATTATATCTTCTGCTAAGTCCTCATGTGACTTTCCTGAAATTTCTTTCATTGCATAATCGACTGCGTGAGAAAATGGGCCATGTGCAATATCATGTAAGAAGCCTGCCGCTATGAGTTCTTCCTCATTAGTTTTGAGATTTTTTTCTATAACGCGCTTATTTTTTTCACTCATTTTATAAATTAGTAAACTGTTGATTTTTTTTGCTAAGTACATAACACCTAGTGCATGGGAGTACCGGGTATGAATTGCGCCTGGAAAGTCTATGTACGCTTTTAGACCAAGTTGTCTTATGAATAGCATTCTTCTTACAGCAGGTTCTTCTTTTATCTTCACGAGCCATGGTGGAAGTTCTATTTTGCCAGCGATGGGGTCTGGAACTACGTGGACTCTTTGACTTGACATGATGACTATTTTCTTGCTTTTGCCTAATCAATTTTTGCTATTATAGCAAAGGTTCAATCGTGAGGTAGGTTCTTTACCTGAGGTCTTTTATAAAGGCAGAAGTACCGATACAAATTGTAGCCATTAAATCACTAATGGTGACCACAAGTAACCAAAAATTACTAATTTGTTTTTTCAATAGAACAAGACATCATCGGGCAAAAAACCATCAAGTTACTAAAAAACTCTAATAACCCACGCAAACCCATACACACTAACAACTAACATCCTAATGGCGAATACCTTGAAGATTGCAGAGTTGCCCGTTCCAGAACAAGTCAAAGAAATACTGCTTAACTTGGGAATTACAGAGTTGTTTCCGCCTCAAGAAGAAACCATACGGGCAGGAGTGCTAGACGGCAAAAACATTGTTTTAGCTAGCCCAACCGCTTCGGGCAAAACTTTGATTGCTGAACTCTGCGCTCTCAAGCATGTGCTGGAGAAAAATGGCAAAGTAATTTACCTCTCGCCGCTCCGAGCCTTGGCAAGTGAAAAGTTTGAGGAATTCAGAAAATACTCATCTATCAGGAAGGCGGATGGCAGAAAAGTTGCTGTTGGCATTAGCACGGGCGACTTTGACACTGCTGACAATTGGCTTGAACGCTATAATATTATTGTTTGTACTAATGAGAAGGCTGATTCGCTTCTGCGGCACCGTGCCAAATGGATGGATGACATCTCGCTGGTTGTGGCGGATGAGGTTCACCTTTTAAACGATGCGGGGCGTGGTCCAACTCTTGAGGTGGTGTTGGCTAGGTTGCTGCAGGTTAATCCTGACATTCAGGTTTTAGCGTTAAGCGCCACAATAAACAACGTGGACGAAATCGCATCATGGTTGAAAGCCAACTACGTCGTGACTGAGTGGCGTCCAGTCTTGCTTAAGGAAGGCGTGATTTTGAATGAGGAAATCCAGTACAGGGATGGTGACGCAAGAAAAATAGAAAAGAAAACGCGCTACCCCACCGTAAACCTTGTTTTAAACACGCTAAAGACTGGTGGGCAAGCCCTCGTTTTTGCTTCAACAAGAAAAAACTCTGTTTCAGCCGCAAAAACCATTGCCCAACACACAAACGAAGTCTTATCCAAGCCTATGAAGCGAACGCTGGAGCATGAAGCAGAAAAAATCCTGTCTGCAGGCGAGCGGACCCAAATCAGCGAAACCCTCGCTGAGCTTGTTCGGTGCGGCACAGCTTTTCACCATGCCGGCTTAGTAGGGGTACATCGTAAGCTGATTGAGGATTCGTTTAAGGAGGGAAAAATCAAAGTGTTGACTGCCACGCCTACGTTAGCGTTCGGTGTTAACCTTCCTGCACGCACGGTTATTATTCAGGATTACAGGCGTTTTGAGCCAGGCTATGGGAATTACCCGATCAGTGTGTTGGAGTATAAGCAAATGGCGGGCAGGGCTGGGAGACCAAAATATGACAAGGTAGGCGAATCGATTCTTATCGCCAAAACCTCGGATGAAGCTGACTATTTGATGGAAGGCTATGTTTTGGCTAAGCCTGAGCGGATTTGGTCTAGGCTGGGGGTTGAAAAAATAATCCGAGGACACGTGTTGGCCACTGTCGCTTCAGATTTTGCTCATTCAGAGAATGGTATTTACGAGTTCTTCGGCAAAACCTTCTACGCTTACCAATACGACGTGAAAGCAATCAAGGGCATCATTGGTAAAATCCTAAAGTACCTCTATGACGAGCAAATGATTGATTTCAGCGGAGACAACATCTACGCAACAAAGTTTGGGAAACGAGTAAGCGAACTCTACATTGACCCACTCTCAGCAGTTGTAATCCGCGACGCACTAAGAAACAAACCTGCTTACCTAACAGATTTCGGTCTGCTTCATTTGATTTCTCACACCCCTGACATGGGGCCAGTAATGAGACCCTACGCACGAGAGTGTGATGCTTTGGCGGTTCAGCTTGAAGAGCACAAAGACGAATTGTTCACTGAAGTTCCAAACGAGTGGGGCGACCACTTTTCATACGAGGAGTTCCTTGGCGAAATCAAAACGGCGCTGGTGATGAAGAGTTGGATTGAGGAAGTCAGCGAAGAAAAACTCATTGAGCAGTTTAACGTACAACCCGGCGACCTATATCGGACTATTGAGAATGCGAAGTGGCTGCTTCACGCCACAGATGAATTGGCTCAGCTTTTCAAGGAAAAAGAAGTTTTGCCGCTAACTAACGAGCTGGTGGAGAGGGTTTCTAAAGGCATAAAGAAAGAGCTATTGCCCATTGTCCGGCTGGAAGGGGTGGGCAGAGTCCGCGGACGCATAATGTATAACGCAGGATACCAAACCATCGAAGATATAAAGCATGCATCAGTTGAGGACTTGACTAATTTGCCGCTTGTGGGGCCAAGGTTGGCTAAGAAAATTAAGGAACAAGTCGGCGGATTCGTTAAAAAGGACACATGGGAAAAGCTTGACAAAGAGCAAGAATTTAAGCAAAGGGCGCTTTCAGATTTTTAGTTCTTAGCTTTAGCAAATTTTTCAGCCTGTTTAACTGCCGTGCCCAAATAGTTCTTCGGGTTTAATGCTTCATCTATCTCTTTTTCGCTTAATTTGCTGCTTACGAATTTGTCTTGTAGGAGAACTTGCTTGAAGTCCCGCTTTTCCAGCGCACTTTGAATTGTCAGTTTCCTCAGTAACTCGTGTGCTTCTTGCCTGTTCACGCTTTTCTTTGTCAACGCCATCATTACGGCTTCCGACATGGCGCGTCCCTGCGTCAACGATAGATTCTGCAGCATCCGCTGGCTATCGACCCGCAGGTTAGCGATAATATTGCACATTAAGTTGAGCATGTAATCAAGAAGAATATTCGATTCTGGCAGAATGAAGCGTTCAGCTGAGGATTGTGTTAAATCTCGCTCATTCCACGTAATCATGTCTTCCAACGCGGGAGTGCTGAGGCTTCGGACGATTCTGGCTAAACCGCAAACTCTCTCGCATGTTTCAGGGTTCTGTTTATGCGGCATCGTGGAGCTGCCGACCTGCTTGTTAGCTTCAAACGCCTCAGAGAGCTCGCCGATTTCGGGTCTTTGGAGTTCCCGTATCTCGGTTGCAAAATTCTCCAGCGAAGAAGCAACCATCGCGTAGGTGCATACAAGTTCAGCGTAACGGTCTCTCTGAACAATCTGGGTCGATATCTCTGCTGCATGAAGACCAAGCCGTTTCATTACAAGCTCCTGAATCACCTCGGCATGCTCACCTAAACCAGCTTGCGTACCTACTGCGCCGCTTATTTTTCCCACTAAGACGCGTTTTTTGCACTCGTTTAACCGTTCAATGTGCCTGTTAACCTCGTAGCCCCAAACCGCAAACTTAAAGCCCAAAGTAATCGGCAAGGCGTGTTGCCCGTGGGTTCTGCCGATCATTATCGTTCCTTTATGCTGAGCCGCTTGCTTTTTCAATATTTCCTTCAAATCGGATAGCTTTTTCTCGATAAGCCCTAAAGCATCCTTTAGCTGCAACGCGTTAGCTGTATCAACGATGTCGTAGCTTGTTGCACCCAAATGTACGTAGGCGCCGCTTGGACCACAAACCTCTGAGAGCGCACGAACAAGCGAGGCAATATCATGCTTTATCTCTTTTTCAATAGCTTTTACTCGTTCAACTTTAACGTGCTTGGTGGAAGCCATGGAGGCGATTTTTTCAGCGTCTTTCTTTGGAATATTGCCAACTTCAGCATGGGCTAAAGCTAAGGCAGATTCAACATCAAGCAGTTTCTGAACTCGGGTTTCTTCTTCGAAGATTTTTAGCATCTCTGGCGTTCCGTAACGACCAGTATCTATGGGTAGTATGGGCAAGTTGGTGTTTCCTCAAAGTTAAGGATATACACATTAAAGATTAATGTTTTACCAATGCTATTGCAGAATGTATGCAGTATTGAGTGTGTAAATGTATGAAAGTAACTCTGGCAGTATTAGACAAACACGGCGATAATGTAGTTGACCGGGTTCTTGAAGTGCTCAGTGCGCTCGGTGATGGGCAGTTTTCACATTTTGGGTTAGTTTCACCGAAGAAGAGTGTTTTTGAGAAAAGCCTTGGCATTCTACGGAGACAGGGCTTAGGTTCATCAACCTTAGTCGGCTATGTTTCCTCGAAACCTACTTCGGCGAGCGGTTATGAGTTTTTGCAGTTGGATGATGCAGCACTTGTTTTTGAAGGCAGAGTCTACTCGCCTATACCAAAAGCCGCTGTCATGGAACAGGTTGCCAAGGAACCGCTCCATTGCGAAACACTCCTGCAAACACTAATCGCGAACGCGGATGGCGATTATTCGTTTCTAATGCTAAAAGACAGTTGGATTGCGGCTGGAAGAGACCCAGTTGGAGTTCAACCGCTCTATTACGGGGAAAACCAAAGCGTTGCCGCCATTGCTACAAACCGAAAAGCATTATGGAAACTGGAAATAGAAAACCCCATATCTTTTCCGCCAGGAAACATAGTCTTTGTGAATCGTGAGGGCTTCCAGTTCAAACCCGTCAAAACGCCAACTTACACAGAGCCTACGCCGATAACGTTGGATGAGGCAGCAAAGAGGCTTCAAGCCCTTCTTGAAGAATCAATCCGCAGGCGCATACATGACGTGAAGGAGGTTGCGGTCGCGTTTTCAGGGGGATTAGACAGCAGCTTAGTCGCTTATTTGGCAAGTAAGCTTGGAGTGAAAGTTAACCTGCTTCACGTAAGCATGGAAAACCAAGCTGAAACCGAAGAAGCAATTGAGGCATCAAACGAATTGAATCTGCCCCTACAGGCGCATTTATTCAAGGATTCTGACGTGGAAAAAACCTTGCCCAAAGCAGTAGCACTAATTGAGGAGCCTGACCCGATTAAAGCCAGCGTCGGCTTGCCGTTTTATTGGGCAGCAGAAAAAGCGGCTGAAGCAGGCTTCCGGGTGATGTTGGCTGGGCAGGGTGCGGATGAACTGTTCGGAGGCTACCAACGCTACGTCAACGAGTACTGCAAAGAGGGAAGCGAAAAAGTCCGAAAAACAATGTTCAACGATGTGGTTAGGATTCATGAGAGCAATCTTGAGCGCGACCTCAAAATCACCGCTTTCCATGATGTGGAACTGCGTTTGCCCTTTGCATCATTTGAGCTTGCAGAGTTTGCATTAAGCTTACCGATTGAGTGCAAAATGGAACAGAAACCCGACACTCTACGAAAGCTCGTTTTAAGAAAGGTCGCGTTGAACGCTGGCATGCATAGCTCAATGGTGGATAAACCCAAGAAAGCAGTGCAGTACTCTACCGGCATAAACAATGCGATAAAAAGAGTTGCGAAAAAACACCACAAAACAGTCAACGAATACATAACTGGGCTGTTGCAAGAATCAAAACGCTAACCACCACTTAACCGAAGGGGGAGGGTCTACTATTTGCTTTTGAAATCGCTTAACAAAAAAGAGGGCGAGAGGGAGTCAATTTTGTTGATGAGTTTCTTTAGCTAAATTGAGGGTAGGGCAGAGGGGGATACTTTTTAGATGGTGAAAATGGGACAAAAAAGAGGGTATCCCTCTAGGGCGCAGTACACTTATGGTGTTAACCTGACTCTGTCACGCGGATACAGCGTTACTTCCCTGATGTTCTTTTTCCCAGTCAAAATCATCGTTAACCGCTCAAGCCCAATGGCCCATCCGGCGTGAGGCGGCATCCCGTAATCGAAGGCTTGAAGATGATGCTTGAATGATTCAGGGTTCAATCCTTTCTCTTTCAGTCTTTGGATTAGCTGGTCTTTTTGGGAAATTCTTGTTCCTCCCGACCCCAGTTCTATGTACCGCCACATTAAATCGAAGCCTTCGCAAAGTTCAGGCTTGTCCTCACGCGGTTTAATGTAGAAAGCTTTTGCATGTGTAGGCCAGTCAGTTATGAAATAGAAGAATGGGTAGAGCTTGCCTAATTCTCTGAAGGCTTCCGTGGGGATGTCTTCGCCCCAAGGAATCGTTACTCCTTGCTTTTTGAGGTCATCAAGAACTTGGTCGTAGGTTAAACGTTTGAACGGAATTTCGGGAACTTCAAACTTGTATTTGAGTGCAGACAGCTCGTTGGCACACTTCTCCTTTACTGTAGTGCAAACGTGATGTATGACTTGTTCAAGGAGTTGCATGACGTCTTGAGCGTTCGCAAAAGCCTCTTCGATGTCAACGGAGACGAACTCGCTTAGGTGCCTGCGAGTGTGTGATTCTTCTGCCCTAAAGAAAGGTCCAACTTCAAAGACTTTCTCAAAGCTTAACGTTAATTCTTCTTTGTAGAGTTGTGGGCTTTGCGCAAGGTACGCTTTTTGACCAAAATAGTCGACGGTGAACAGTTCTGCTCCACCTTCAGTTGCAGAAGCAATAATCCGTGGCGTGTGAGCTTCCAAAAAACCTTTCTGGAATAGGAAGCTTCGTATTGCTTCAAGAGCGGTGTGTTGGATTTTGAAGATGGCTAAATTTTTTTCTTGGCAAAGATCCAGCGCTCTTGCGTCTAAGCGTGCTTCTATGTTGGCTGGCGTTTTCCCTGTAATATCAATGGGAAGTTGAGGTGTGGCTTCGCTTAAGATTTTGATTTCCAAAGGTATTACTTCGACGCCTCTTGGCGTCATGTTTGTTTTTTTCACCGTTCCCCTAACTGCTAAACTGAATCTTTTCTGTACAAGGTCTGACTTGCCTAAAACTTCAGGCGCTATTCTTTTTTTAGGAATGGTTATTTGGATTGTTCCTTCTCGGTCTTGAAGTATAATAAAGCGGATTCCGCCTAGGTCGCGGATTTCCTGAACCCAACCGAAAAGAGTAACTTCTTGACCGTCTGTTTGTGGTGTCACGTTACAGGTATAATGGGTTCTAATCCATCCATCAATCGAGTCCAAGTTCATGTTTGTTCGCCAATCCTTAATCTGCGATTTCTACGCGTAAGGACATTTTACGTACTTTACTGGCGATTTCCTTTAAAGCCTTAAGGTCAAAAGGCAACTGTGCGCCACGTTTCCGCTTCAGGATAACTCTGGTTTCAGTGGTTCCGTCTGGAAGCCAAATCGTGTTGATTGTTAGTATGCTGAAGGGTATGAATAGGTCTTCTAGGAATTTGCGGTCATCAACACCATACTCTAATACGCGAACATTCTTGCCTGTTTCATCGCTTAGAGCTTTGATGATCTTGCCACTGTAACCTAAAAGTCTCGGCACATCTCCGTGCCCAACGATGATGGCTAAGGTTTTTTCTACTTCAATCGCTTTGTAGAAACAGACGTTTTGCAGGGAAGGATATTTCTCTTCTAAAGAAAGCAGCAAACGGGCTATTTTCAGGTCTATCTGGCTGATTTCGCCAGATTTTACTTTAGCTGAGCATTTTTGGCATAGAATGCCGCTTTTTAAGCAGAAACTGCATAGTTCCGTTTTCATTTGTGTGTCGTTTTTCCTGCAAATAGGAGTTTGGCTATTGCTTGATTCCTCTTATTAACGTTATTTCTATTGTGCTCACGTTAATTGGTGAGTCGCCTTCTTCCTGTGGTAATAGCTGGTCTGTTCCGATGCCGATGTTTTTGATTTTTACGTCTGGGAGGAATCTGTGCCTAACAACTTCGGCTACGTCAATTGCTCGGCTGATGGATCTTCCCCGTGCTTTTATACTTACTTCTTTTGCTCCGCCATGAAAGAAAGTGATGCATGCGAGTACATAGTTCATTATTGGTTTTTTTCCGATTAAGACAGCGTTAGCATCAGTCACGTCTTCGCTTCACTCCTAGTTTACTTTTTAAGTGGCTTCACTAAAGCCTTTTTTAAAAATAAATACGTTGTGGTGTCGATTTAATGTTCTGTCTGGGCGCTTGCAAATTGGTTGCCGCTCGTTGCTGTTTGCTGTTTTTTGTTTATCTACTGTCACAGTTTATTTCAAAATATACACTCTTCTTTGGACTTGTAAAAAGCTCTTATAACCTGTTTAAGAAGCCGTGTATTAGTTAGCTCTTGTTTTTTCTTCTTTAGTGCTTTTTTACATCAAAAAACAGTCTTTTCTATGTTGAAAAGCACCGTTCTGCATGCAAAGTGCGCGGTCTCAGTTCCATGCACATCTATGTTGAATCATATTTGAAGCATATTAGAAGCATCTAGTAGACCGGGTAGGTAGGTTGAGCAAAAACAAATATCCTTAAGACAAAAAACGAGAGCTAAATACATACAAGAGCCAAATTTAAGAATCTTGCAAGTAAGGAAGCCCTAAAGTGTTGGAGGGCGTTTGCTTTTTGGTAGATCGGTATCTGTTTTTGAGGGGTTTGGTAACACCAAATTCTTAAGCAACCTCACTATTGTAAAGTTTAACTTAACAAAATATCACATAAGTGACCAATTTGGAGCCATTAACTAAACGTTCAATTCAACTTTTAAAAACACTCTATGAGAAAGGGAAATCCACAAACACCTATACGTTGAGGGTTAAGCAAGACGAGTTATCAAGCCAATTGGGAGTGAGTAGGCAAGCGTTAAATGTGCACTTGCGCAAACTAAAAAACCGAGGCTACATTCGAACTGGCAGAGGCTTCATAGATGTTACTGATAAAGGATTGAATGCCCTCGGCGTATCCACTACTCCAGCCTTTATTCTGCTCAAGGTTTCACCAATTAAGCGAATACACGTTTATGACCAAATTCGTGAGCTTGCCGTTTCTAGAGCTTTCCGCATTGCTGGCGAAGTAGATGCATTAATAATTGTTGAGCGAGATAACTTAGACGAAGTTTTAAAGAAACTCTATGGCATAGACGGAATCGAAGATACACGTTCTTATGTCACGATTGAGGAAATTAAATAGGGTCAGTTTTGGATTTATTTGAGTATGAAGCGAAACAAGAGTTCTCAAAGCATAATATTTCTATTCCAAAAGGCGCATTGATTGCTAAGTCCACCCAAACAGCTCAGGCAATTGCTAAACTTAAGCCGCCTTACATGGTGAAAGCGCAAGTTTTAGTTGGCGGAAGAGGGAAAGCAGGCGGAATCATATCTGCCACATCGGAAAAAGAAGCAGAAGAAGCCGCAGTTAAACTTCTTGGGGTACGGATAAGAGGTTTGCTTGTTAAACAGGTGCTAATAGAAGAAAAACTTTCAATCCGCAAGGAATTGTACTTGGGCATTGCGATTGACCGCTTTAACCGAAGCTACGTTGCCTTAGCCTCTGCAACAGGCGGAGTAGAAATCGAGGAAATAGCTAGTAAAACACCAAAAGCAATCATCCGAACCCTCATTGACGCAAAGTCGGGTATGCGTTCTTTCGACTCCGCGGCAATAGCAAAACAGTTAGGTTACATTGACAATCAACTTGTAAAATTATCAACCATCATCCAGAAACTATACCAAGTTTGCATTGACAACGATGCTGAATCGGTTGAGATTAATCCTTTAGCCGAGACAGAGACAGAGACAGGAGACTTCGTTGCCCTAGACGCTCGAATGGTAATTGATGATAATGCCTTGTTTAGGCATCCAGAATACGCGGCAAAAGAAACCGAAGCGCTTTCGCCTCAAGAGGCTTTGGCTTTAAAGAATAATTTAGCTTATGTTAAACTTGACGGCGACATAGGTGTGGTCGGCAATGGCGCTGGATTGGTTATGGCTACACTTGATTTGCTGAATTTTTTCGGCGGTAAACCAGCAAACTTTTTGGATTTAGGCGGTGGAGCAACCATTGAAGCCATAGCGGCAGCCTTACAGATTGTTTTTGCTGAACCAGACACTAAAGTCATAATAGTCAATGTCCTTGGAGGAATAACCCACTGCGATGATGTTGCACGGGGCATTGTTGAGGCAGCAAACGAGGCTAAAGTTAAGAAACCGTTGGTTGTTAGGCTTGTAGGCACAAATCAGCAGGAAGGCCAAAAAATTCTGGCTAATGCTGGCATAAGCGTCTTAGACAGCATGGAAGAAGCAGCAAAACAAGCCGTTGAAATTACCAGGGGAGCGCAACCGTAATGGGCATAATAATTAACGCTGACACAAAAGCGATTGTTCAGGGCATCACTGGGAAACAGGGCAGTTACCACACTAAACTAATGCTTGATTACGGAACTAAAATAGTGGCTGGAGTGGTTCCAGGCAAAGGCGGAACAGTAGCCAATGGAGTGCCAGTTTATGATACCGTAAAAGAAACTGTTGACGTGTATTCGCCTAATGCTTCAATAATTTTTGTGCCAGCGCCGTTCGCCCAAGATGCAGTTCTAGAAGCCATCGATAACAAAATCAAGACAATCGTTGTGGTAACTGAGCATTTGCCGATAAAAGATGCAATAAACGTAATGGCATACGCAAATCAGTCGAAAGTCACCATTATTGGTCCAAACACACCTGGAATAATAACGCCTGGACAATGCAAACTTGGAATAATGCCAGCCCACATCTTCAAGTCAGGCAGCATCGGCGTGATTTCGAGAAGCGGAACTTTAACCTATGAAATAGCCGCTGGGCTCACAGCCAAGGGTTTGGGACAATCAACATGTGTTGGTGTCGGCGGTGACCCTATCGTTGGCTTAAATTTTATTGAAGCCTTAGAATTGTTCAAGGAAAACCCGAAGACTAAGGCAATAGTTTTGATTGGTGAAATTGGCGGTAACATGGAAGAATTAACAGCAGAGTACATAACACAAGAACGTTATCCCAAGCCGATTGTGGCTTATGTGGCTGGACGTTTTGCGCCATCTGGCAAGCGGATGGGTCACGCGGGCGCCATAATAATGGGCAAGCAGGGGACTGCGCAAAGCAAAATTGAAGCATTAATAAACGCTGGAGTGATGGTGGCTGAGAAGCCTAGTGATGTGACAGCGCTCTTGGTTAAGGAGCTTTGCCTTAAGGATTAGCTTTTACTGTAAATTGCAAAGTTTAGACAAAAGGTATATTTGATACTTAACCATCAAAGACTTAGCCCAAAATGGACGGTTAACAATAAAATGCCGATATTAGATCCAGTTAAAAAGGCCATAGCGCAGAAGCACAGGTTGTACATGAAAATCTGCAGAGACTGCGGCGCACGCAACGCTGAAACAGCAGTAAAATGCAGAAAATGCAAAGGCAAGAACCTGCGCTGGAAGAAACGAGAAATAGTAAAGTAAAGTCGTTGACGCTGGATTCATAAATCTCTTATTTTACAGCGTTTTTATCAGCGTTTCCATGTTGAAAAATGTATTGGCACAGCCGTTCTTTAGCAACGGAACAGATTGCCAAGCCATGCCCATACTGCTCAACTTTTCGCCAGACATCAGCACTTCTGGACCGCATGCAACGCCCACAACACCCTCGTACTTCCTCTGCTTCAAAATATTAGGCATACAAGAACCCCCAGATAAAACGTAAACGTCGTACCCTTTTTCTCTGGCAATGCGTTCCGCCTTGTTGACAAAACAGTCTGGTGAGCAATGAGCACAAACGTAAGAGGTCAAGCTCGGCTCAAAAACGGCTTGGCATTGACTATCCATGTATTTCCTACAGCAGTGGGGAAGGAACAGAGCCCTTTTTTTGGTCTGCAGAAATTCCTGTTTTTGTATCAAATTCAAAGTTTGCATCTTGAGGAGGTCTTGAATTAGCAACACGGCATCTTGGATGTTAAGTCCTGTAACTTCCTGAATTCTGAATTTTCTGATTAATTCCTGTAAGGTTTTCTCAAAAACCTTCTGCATGCCCATTTGGTTGCCAACAATGGCGAGTTCTATGAAAAAGTGTTGGGGAGCCTTTGAAATGTCGAAAGTAAACTTATAGGGCATAACTCAAGATGAATAAAGAGCCAAACTTAAAAAGAATATCTCTTACAACTGCATATGGAAACGCAGTTTTGTTTTAGCACGCGGCGCGTTATCTTTTAAGTTTTTAAAAGTGTTCACCTGTGGCAAAAAACGAGGCTTCTAAAAAGGAAAAGAGCAACCACGAACCCCGCAATAAGCAAGCTCTGGAACTAGAGAACTTTTACGAGCGTTTCGATATTAAAAATGGTGTTTGCACAGCCATTCTTTAACAACGGTATAGCTTGCCCAGCCACATCCATACTGTTCAAAAGTGGCTCCAGCACTTTCATTTCTTCTCCACACGCAATTCCCACCACGCCTTCGTAATGTGTATTCTTCAGAATCTTGGGAATGCAGGAACCGCCTGGCACCACGTAAACGTCATATCCTTTTTTTCGAGCTAAGTGGTCAGACTGGCTAACTAAGCAGTCTTCTGAACAGTGGGAGCACGAGTAGGACGGGATATTTGAGTCAAAAACTGCTTTGCAGCGGCCATCTAAGTATTTTCTTGTGCAGTGAGGCAGAAAAAGGGCTCTTCTCTTGGTCTGCAAGAATTTGCCTCGCTCTATCATGTTTACTGCTTGTAAATCAATTAAATCCTGAAGCAAAACTAAGGAATCAGAAAGATTTAGTCCAGTGGCTTCTTGTATTCTAAACCTTAAAATAATTTCTTGTAATTTTTTAATTAATGTTTTATGCATGCCCTTCTGGTAACTCACCGTCGCAATTTCAGTGAAGAAGAAACGCGGGACCTTTGACAGATCGAAAGTAAATTTATAGGGCATGTGTTTAGTTAAGCTACTATGATGCTTAAAAAAATAACTGTGTCTATGTGAGAATTAACAGGGTTATTTCTTCTCCATGTTCAAGCCTAACAAATCTTTAATGGCTTTAAGCTCTCCTCGGAGTTGCTTTACTTCCGCTTCAAGGTCGCTGGCTCTTGATTCTGCATCTTTCTTGGCGTTCTCTAAGCTAATCAAAAATTCAGGCTCTGAATCAAGTGTTTCTAGTTTCTGCTGTAGATCAGCTAAATTTAGTTTAAGCCCTAACTGTATTTCCTCAAGTTTTCCAATTAGCTCTTTTATTTTTGGCGCTTCTGAAGTTTTTTTGTCGGACTTAGTCATCTGTCTAAACACTTTGCTTGAAATGAAAAATAGGAAAAGGTGGCTATTAAATGCTTATTTCGAACATTAACCGTTCAACGAGTTCCTTGTACCTGTTCCGAATAGTAACCTCAGTCACCTGCGCAATCTCGGCGATTTCCCTCTGAGTCTTCCGCTCACCCGTCAAAACAGACGCGACGTAACTTGCTGCCGCCGCAATTCCGGTTGGTCCTCTGCCTGACGTGAGTTTAAGTTCTTTTGCTGCGGCTAAGATTTTGTGGGCGATTTCTTCAACTTTTCCCTGCATCGTCAGTTGATTAGAAAACTTTGTTATGTACTGGCTTGGCCTAAGTGGTGGAATTGAATAGTTTAGTTCTCTGATTAAGAAACGGTAGCTTCTGCCAACTTCTTTTTTGTTTACACTTGAAGACTGAGCGATTTCATCTAAAGTTCGAGGTAAGGCACATTGTCTGCATGCCAAGTAAATCGCTGCTGAAGTAACACCCTGAATTGACCTGCCTCGGATTAGACGCTCTTTTACTGCTTTTCGATAAATTACTGAGGCTGTCTCAAGAATGTTTTTTGGAAGGTTCAAGTTATTAGAAATCTTTGTTATTTCAGAAAGTGCAAATGCCAAGTTGCGTTCTGTGGCGTCTGAAACTCTGATGCGCCTTTGCCATTTCCTGAGACGATAAACCTGCGCTTTCTGCCCGGGCGAGAGACTTTTACCATAAATGTCTCGATCATGCCAATCGATGGTTGTTGATAAACCTTTATCATGGATTGTGTATGTTAAGGGTGCTCCAACTCTGGTTCTTTTTGACCTTTGCTCGTCGTCGAAGGCTCTCCATTCTGGTCCTCGGTCAGCAATTTTGGCTGCTACCACGAAACCGCAGTCCATGCATACTATTTCGGCGCATTCATAATCGCGCATAAGTCGGGTGCTGCCGCATTCAGGGCATGATTGTATTTTGGCCGGTTCTGTTTTTGCAGATTGGTCTGTCTCTTCATGTAACTTGCTATCTCTAATCATTCATTTTTACTCCGTTTCGTTTTCGAGAGAAGCAAGTACACCGGTTTATTCACTAGTTTAGCGGGTTCCCTAACAGCTGGTTTAACCACTGCATAGGGAGCAGACACTGGACCTATAATATCAAAAACTTTACCGATAACATTTAAGTTTTCATCAACAACTTCTGAACCAATTTTAGGAGCTTTTTCAGTCTTAACAATCATGTTTTTTGACGGAGTTAACGCCCGCACTCTGCCCAGTTTTTGCAAACGCGCCATTCCCCTCTCGAAAAACATGTAGGAGACCGTAGAAGCTTATTTAAAGTTTTCTAAAGTCTTTATAAGCAGAAAGATTAGACTGGCATTTTATAGTTGTTCTATCTAGAAAATGCCTTACACTCTCGCGTCTTAATACTACCGTAAGAGTGGAAAGGGCTTGGATAGAGATTTAGATCAGCTGAAAGCGTGGATTATAAAGAAGAGGCTGCAGGGTTGGTCCG
>Ga0208038_1000148_pt1 | contig 72355 bp, 70 predicted proteins | sample June2015DPH_16_1_FD_184714 | JGI IMG/M metagenome (GOLD analysis project Ga0208038, IMG submission 184714) | Peatland microbial communities from SPRUCE experiment site at the Marcell Experimental Forest, Minnesota, USA - June2015DPH_16_100... | ecosystem: Environmental > Terrestrial > Soil >...
CACCCGGTGTCGTCCCCTCGCAGGGGAGAGGGGATTTAGTTGCATCGGTATAATATGTTGATATCGCTGAAATTACAATGGTCTAGAGTTTAACTGCGAGATAGTGTAATCTTCTCCATGCAATTTTATTGCCGGACACTACTGGGCACTGCCCGCGATTTCCTTACAAGGTCAGAATCAACGGCAGGATCATGGGGCGGCGCTCCAGGAGTTTGAAGAAGAGTTTGCGCATGGCCTTACCGGCCTGGGTCTGGATCTCCAGCCAGTCCTGGGTAGGTTCGCTCAAGGCCCGGAGGACGATCTCCTGGAAGACCTTGCGGGCCTGCTCCAGCAGGGGCGCCTGCTCCTCCTCCAGGGTGAAGCCCCGGGTGATTAGTTCCGGTTCGGTGACGATGCGGCGGGCCCCGGGGTCCACCGCTACATAGGCGATCACCAGGCCGTCGGCGGCCAGGTGGCGCCGGTCCCTGAGGACGATGCGGCTGACGTCCCCCACTCCCTTGCCGTCCACGAAGACCCGGCCGGTGTCCACCCGGCCATGGAGGCCCGCTCCCCGGGAATCGAAGCGCACCTGATCGCCGTTGCCGGCCAAAAGAACCCGCTCCTCCGGGATGCCCACCGCCCGGGCCAGGTGGCCGTGCTTGATGAGGTGGCGCATCTCTCCGTGAATGGGGATGAAATAGCGGGGCCGGGTCAGATTCAGGAGCATTTTCAATTCCTCCTGGGAGGCATGACCCGAAACGTGGATGTCGGCTACCTCCTGGTAGGCCACCTCCGCTCCCAGGCGATAGAGGTTGTTGATTACCGTGGTGATGGCCCTTTCATTGCCCGGGATGAACTTGGAGGAGAGGATCACCAGGTCGCCCCGGCGAATGTGGATCTGCTTGTGGGCCTCCAGGGCCATGCGAGCCAGGGCGCTCAGGGGCTCCCCCTGGCTGCCGGTGGTGATGACAATGGTTTCGGCCGGCGGCAGCCGCTCCAGGTCCCCCACGTTGATCTCCAGTTCCGGGGGGACCGAGAGGATGTCCAACTCCTTGGCCAGCCGGGAGTTGGTCACCATGGACTTGCCGTTGAACAGCACCTTGCGGCCGTACTTGGCGGCAATGTCGAGGATCTGCTGCATCCGGTGGATGTGGGAGGCGAAGACCGCCACGATCACCCGGCCCGGGGCCTCCCGCACCAGCCCCTCCAGGGTGATGCCGATCTGCCGCTCGGACAGGGTGTAGCCGGGGCGCTCGGCGTTGGTGGAGTCGGAGAGCAGCGCCAGCACCCCCTGCTCGCCGTAATGGGCAAAGCGGTTCAGGTCCATGGCGGCGCCGGCCACCGGGGTCTGGTCGATCTTGAAGTCGCCGGAATGGGCCAGGTAGCCCTGAGGGGTGCGCACCACAAAGCCCACCCCGTCCACGATGGAGTGGCACACCCGGATGAATTCGAATTCGAAGGGTCCCAGGGCCAGAGGTTCCGATGGCCGGATCTCCCTGAGGTCGGTCTGCGCCAGCAGGCCGTGTTCCCTGAGTTTCTCCCGCAACAGGGCCAGGGTCAGGGGGGTGCCGTAGACGGGGACGGCGAATTCCTTGAGAAAAAAGGGGGCCGCGCCGATGTGGTCCTCATGGCCGTGAGTCAGGACCAGGCCCGTAAGCTTGTCCCGGCGCTCCCGCAGATAGCTGAAATCGGGGATGACGATGTCTATCCCCAGCATGGGGTCCTCGGGAAACATGAGGCCCGCGTCCACCACCACCAGGTGGTCGGCGGTCTCCAGGGTCATCATGTTGAGGCCGATCTCCCCCACCCCTCCCAGGAAGGTGAGATCCACCCAGTTATTCGGGGCTGCTGCGGGGGCCATGGGGGAAGTCGGGGTCATAGTTGGCGGCGATGGCCTGGAAGACCGCGGCCATCAGGTCTTCCTTGCGCCGATAATCCTGGGGATGGATGGGAGGCGAAATTACTACCCGCACCGGTCCGGGCCGCATCCGTATGCTGTGCGGGGCTTGAATAAAACGGGTGCCGCTGAGGCTCACCGGCACGATGGGCTGCCCGGCTTTGGCGGCCATGATGAAGACCCCTTTCTTAAAGGGACTGAGCTCCGGGGTGGCTACCCGGGTGCCTTCCGGAAAGATGATCATCGAGGCCCCGGCCTGCACCCGGGCCGCGGCCCGGTCCAGGCTCTTGACGGCCTGTTTGAAGTTGCTCCGGTCCAGGGGCACGGAGCCCATGCGAATCAAGGCCTGGCCGAAGATGGGGATCCGGAAGAGGGATTTCTTGGCGACGAACATGATTCGGCCCGGCAGGATGGCGATCAGGGTGAAGATATCGAAATTGGAGCGATGGTTGGCGGCAAAGACGTAGGCCTGATTCGGGGCCAGGTGTTCCAGACCCCGCACCTCCACCGGGATACGGGCCACCCGCAGCAAGGTCCGGCCCCACCATTTGGCGGTGAATTGGATTAATCTGCCCTCCCGGTCGATGGGGGCCAACAACACCACCATCGAGCCGGCAAACAGGGTGATAACCACCAACCAGAAATGAAACCACAACCCACAGGCCACCAGGCGAGCGTCCTCCTCCGTCAAGCTACCAGAATCTACCCGGAAAACCTGGGGGCGTCAAGCCTTAGCCGGCTATCTGTCAATAGCACATACAGATGTCCGGTTTTCCTAGCGCCTGATATGTAAGCCTGAAGACCTCTGAAAAGGACCTGGAGCGCCCGCCCTCGACGGTTCCGAGCCCTGGGGGGGGCCAGGATCATGGTATTTTCCGGAAGGCTGGTATAAATTACCCCAAGTCCAGTAGTGTCCGGCAATGTTTTTGCTAAAATGGAGGCAGTAGAGGTCTGTTTGAACTCAGGCATGCCCCATACCTGTTAATTTCGGTTCACCAGCTTTTTCCCTCTCCCCCTTGGGGGAGAGGGCAGGGTGAGGGGAGGGTATGGACGGCCGGACACTAATGCCCCAGGTCACTAAAGCCGGATTTATTTTACCGAAAACCGAAAACCGAAAACTGAAAACTTTTTTAACCCATGGCCATCCCCAAGATTATCTCCGCCGACTATCTCCTCAGCGTCCACCGGATGGAGCAGTTGCCCGTCGGGGAGCTGCCCGAAGTGGCCTTCCTGGGCCGCTCCAACGTGGGCAAATCCTCCCTGATCAACGTCCTGCTGGGGCGCAAAAAACTGGTGCGCACCAGCGCCCAGCCGGGCTGCACCCGGGCCCTCAACTTCTTTCTGGTGAACCAGCGCTGGCACTTCGTAGATCTGCCGGGGTTCGGCTATGCCGCGGTTTCCAAAGAACTCAAGGCCAGGTGGGGGCAACTGGTGCTGGACTATCTGGGCCGCCGCCAGGTTTTGGCCGCGGTGGTCTTCCTCCAGGACGGCCGCCGCCGGCTGGGCCCGGAAGAGCTGTTTCTCTGGGAGTATCTGCGGGACCGGAAAAGGCTGGTGATTCCAGTGCTCACCAAGGCGGACAAGTTGAAGCAGGGGGAGCGCCGCCGGCAGTTGCAACATCTGGCCGAAAACCTGGCCCCCCTGGGGGTGGCCCCCGGAGAATTCATCTGGTTTTCGGCCCTGAGCCGCGAAGGCCGGGAAGATCTCTGGGCGCGGCTCCTTAGGCCCCTGGGCGGCTGACGAAGGTTCCGCAAGGCCCAAGGGGCGGTCTAAACCACAATGTCCCTTTGCCAATGTTAACCATGCCATGACTTCAATAAAGCGTATCTTAACCTAAGATACCAGGGTGCGCCTCTCACGCACCACAGGCATGGCGCGTGAGACGCGCCCTACGCCTGGCGCCCTCTAAGGCGGGCCGGGCCCGCCCTAGAGGATAATATCCTCCAGCCGCCGCTTGGGCACGTGGTGGACCCCCGCCGCGTCCCGCCAGTATTTGATGCTGCCGCCGGGGGCCACCTCTTCCAGGACTACGGTCTCTTTGGGCCGGCCCAGGGCGATCACCAGGAGAATTTCCAGATTATCCGGAATCTTGAGCACCTGGCGCAGGCGGTCCCGCTGAATCGAGCCCAGCATGCAGCCCCCCAGCTCCTGGCCCCGGGCCCCCAGGAGGATGGACTGGGCCGCGATGCCGTGGTCGCAGCCGAAGTTTTTGGAGATCTCCGTGTCCCCCAGGATGACGATGTAGGCGGCCGGCCGCTCCCCCTCCGCCGGCCCCGGCCAGTCCTTTAGGTAGCCGGCCCAGGCCAGGCAGGAGAAGATGGCGGCATTCCCGGCGGGCTCGCAGGAAAGGAGATATTTCAGGGGCTGGAGGTTGGCCGCGGAGGCGGACAACCGGGCCAGGTCCACCAGCCCCTTCAGGGCCTCCAGGGACACCGGGACCTCCTGGTGGAAACGACGATAGCTGCGATTTCCCTTGATAAGTTCCGTTATCATGGCACACCTCCAGAGAATGGGTTACTGCAAGCCCTTGCCACCCAGTAGTGTCCGGCAACAAAATTGCAAGGAGAAGATTACACTATCTCGCAGTTAAACTCTAGACCATTGTAATTTCAGCGATATCAACATATTATACCGATGCAGCCAAATCCCCTCTCCACCCCGTAGGGGCGGGGTTTCCCCGCCCGGGCGGCGAGACGCCGCCCCTACCGGCGAGGGGACGACACCGGGTGAGGGGTGGCTTCATCGGCCGTTGCATACCCCCCTCACCCTGCCCTCCCCCCCCAAGGGGGGAGAGGGAAATAGCTTGTAAATTCCATGAAATGATAGCTAGTGGGGATGCCTAAGTTCAAACATATCTCTACAATATCAAAAACCTTGCCGGACACTAGAAGCTATTGCAAAACCCCAGTCTGCCCAAAAATGTCATTCTGAGCGAAGCGAAGAATCTCGTATTTTTAGTGACTTGAGATCCTTCACTTCGTTCAGGATGACAGTGAAACCAGGTTTTGCAATAGCTTCTACTGTTGCCACCCCCTTTTTCTGTCACCCTGAGCGAACCATCATGGGCCTTATGGTGGGAGTTTTCAACAGCCATAGAGGCTCAGAGATTAGAAGCCATTTTAAAACTGCTTTTTTCTGTCACCCTGAGCGTAGCGAAGGGTCTAGGTATTTGTTAAGAATAGATTCATCGCTTTGCTCAGAATGACAGTTATTAACGGAAGCATGAAAGGGGTTCCATCTTTATCCCCTCTCCCCCAATGGGGGAGAGGGCAAGGGTGAGGGGGAATTTAATCTATTTTCCGCTCCCATTAATAAGCGAAAATAGGGTTTTGAAATGGCTTGTAATGGTGCGTAAGACGCACCCTACGCGCCGCACCAGCCGCGGTGAGAGGCCGCCTTCCGGGGTCACCCGCATGTAGGGCGCGTCTTACGCGCCAAACTGGCAGGTTTGCATCCGCACTTATGGCCCGGTATCCTGTCGAGGCGCCAACCTGAAGACCCCCTCCGGGGTGAGGATGGCGTCCACCCCCTGGGTCTTCAGGAATTCGGTCACGGGCCGCCCCAGTAGCAATTCCGTGGCTGCGGGGGTCAGCTCCCATTCGTCGATGAGCATCCGGCGCAAATAATGGTCAAAGTGCAGGGCCTCGAACAGGGCCTCGCCGGCCTCTTCACGGCCGGCGCCCAGCTCCGCCAGGGCTTGGGCCACCTGGCTATAGTCGCAGCGTTCCTGATGCTCCCTGATCAGTTCCCAGATTTCCGACACCCCGGCGAACAGGTGCTGCCGGATGAGAAACTGGTCCTCTTCCGGGGGCGGGGGCGGCTCCCCCCAACAGTTTTGCCGGCGGCACTGCTCCGGGCGGTTCTCATAGATGCGGCAGGAATTGTTGGCCGCCTGGAAAAACCAGCATTGCCGGCTGCCGGGCAGCTCCCGGAGTTTCAGGCGCTCCTCCTTCAGGGGCTCCACCCGGCCGGCGCGGCTGCTAACCCGCTCCCCGCGGCGCAGGGTGTAGACGTCGTTCCAGGTGAGGATCTCTTGCTGGAACAGGGGCAGGTCCTGGCGGAGGAGGGTAGGGCTGCCTAACTGGCAGCACTCGCCGCAGCGGCTGCAACGGTCGAGCTCGGCCTCATATTTCTCCTGGGCCGCGGTCATCAGACGGCGCCAGGCCGCCCCCCGGGCCGGCAAGGGCAGGGTGTTCCAATTCTCGCAGATTTCTTTGAAACCGGCGGCGTTCTCTATCTGGCGGCGCAGGATCTGGAAACGGCCGCTGCCGGCGGAGACTTGCAGGATCGCCGCCAGGTACTCTTCCCAAATGGAGGCCATCACCTCCCGGGAGCCCTTGGCCAGGGCCTCACCTGGGTCCTGGTGGACTTTTCCGAAAAATCGTTTAGGCGTCATGAATATTCCTGGGATTTTTTAGGTTTGCCTGGATTTTATCAGGTTGTTGTCCCTCGTCCTTGTAGAAACTGTTTTCTGTTTCCTGTTTTCTGTCTCTGCTAAGGGGGCCTTTGACTTTTTCCTTTATCTTCCACCGAAAACCGAAAACCGAAAACACCAAACTGCCCTTTGACTTTGATTTTGTCTTTGATTTTCACAGAAAACCGAAAACCGAAAACCGCCTTTTGCCGCCCCGCTCAAGCGGTATTCACCCCCTGGTCGCAGGGGCCCAGGCGCCATTGCCGCACCCGCCCTTGCGGGTCCAGGCGCATTCCCAGGGCAAAGGGGAAGACCCTCCCCGGCACGGAGAAGCGGAGGTCCAACCACTCCAGCGCGAGCCCGTCTTCCAGGACTTGTACCCGGTGCAACAGGGGGAAGCGGGCGAATTCCAGGTAGAGGTCCCGGATTTCCCGGGCTTCCGGGTCAAGGTCCAGCTCCGGCATGACCAGCCCACTGAAGACCTGGAGGCGCAGGTCCTGCGGGGCCGGGTAAACCTCAGCCGGCGCCCGGCAGTCGAGCGGCAGGCGGGTCACCGCGGGCGGCGCCGGAGGGCGCCATAACCCCAAGGGGGCCAGGTAGGGCAGCTGCACCAAGGCCTGCGCCACTTCCCGGCCATTGCTGGCCAGGAGCAGCCAGCGGCGGCAGGAAAAGGGCTGGGGCAGCGCGGCCACCCTTAGCCCCCCGGCTGCCAGCGACCCCGACTTCCCGGGATGAGAAGGGGCGGAGAGCGGCCCCGGGTTGGCGGTTGACGGGTGAAACACCTGCCGGGCCAGGGCCAGGGCTTGGCGGTGATAACAGCCGCACAGGAGAAGATAACCACCGGCCGCCGCCAGAAAGGCGAGCCCGGCGCGGTGGCCCCAACCGGGGATGGGAACGACCACGGCCCCGGCCAGCAGCAGGACGGTGAGGTAAGGGTCGATAATGAAGAGCCAGTCCAGGGCGAAGCGCTTCCGGGAGAAGGGAAACAGGAGCTGGGTGCCGTAGGAGGTGGCCAGGTCCAATACCAGAAGATGGCTCGCCAGCACTGCCAGACCCAGGAAGAAGATCGGTTGGAACCAGCGGGGGCCGCCCAAGACCCAGGCCACCCCGGCTGCCAACAGGGCAAACAGGGGCAGGGCCGTCAGGGAATGGGAAAAGGCCCGGTGGTGACGAATAAAGGCCAGCCGATCGGAAAATATAAAGAAATAGTCGCAATCCGGCAGCAGGGTGAAAAACATCCCGGCCACGGCGCTCCAAACCGGGGAGGGGCCGGGAAGCAGTTGCGACAGCAGCGCCCCCACGGCCACGTGGGTTACCGGGTCCATGGCCACCTGCCACTCTGGGCGCCGTAGTGGGGGAAATGGTGCAACAAGTCCTTACTCAGGGCCCGGGCTTGGGGATAGCGCTCCGCCAGGTCCTCATTTCATGAAATTTACAATCTTTTTCCCTCTCCCCTCGCAGGCGAGAGGTGATTTGGTTGCATCGTTATAATATCTTGATCCCGTTGAAATTAAAATGGTCTAGAATTTATTAACGGGAGCATGAAAGAGGTTCCAGCTTTATCCCCTCTCCCCCGATGGGGGAGAGGGTTAGGGTGAGGGGGAATTTAATCTCTTTTCCGCTCCCATTAATAACTCCCAGATAGTGTAAGTTTCTTCGTGCAATTTTGTTGCCGGACACTCATGTCCGGAATTATTTATTACCATCTATTTCAAAACCGCCTTGGCGCAGTTGTAGGGTGGGCACTGCCCACCCTTGAACTTCGGGACGAGTTGGGGAGGCGGCCGGCACACCCGGCCAGGATGGCAAATCCGCGGGCCTTTCCTGCGGAGAGGACTTTAACCGGCTATTAAAAAACTTGGTTTTTGGTTTATGGTTATCCTGATCCTATTAACCCATCTTACCGCCGCCTAGGCGAGACGCCTGCGCTACCTGGACCTGGTAGCCTGGGCCTCTGGCCGGTGTGAACTAAACTCCCAAATTAAGCTAGACAGGCGGGACGCCCAGGCTACCGGAAATGACGGCGGCCACAGCCCGCCCGATGAGAGTTGCCTGCCATTAAAGAAGCATTGAGGAGGTTCTTTTTTTATCCCCGCTCCCTTGCTGGGGGCCCGCTGGGGGAGGGGGTCCGGGTGAGGGGGAACTTAATCTTCTCCGCGGCGCTACCTGATGACCATTTCGCATTTTGCGGGTTATAAGGTGGCCACTGCCCACCATGTTAGCTCGGGCCCGCACCCATGCCTGTCTAAGGTCTTGACAAAAGCCCGGGGGCAAGATAAACAACTTAACGGTCGGCGGGGTAGCTCAGTCGGTAGAGCAGGGGACTGAAAATCCCCGTGTCGGCGGTTCGATTCCGTCCCCCGCCACCAATGAAATCAAGAGATTTTAGGCCGCCAAGAAGCGGTCTTTTTGTTTGCGGTTGCGTATAGGATGCAGATCAGACCGGGCAAACAGGAAAGCGTTGGAGCAATTTTCGTTTTCTAATTTTTAATAGGCAAAATGGAAAAATTCTAAAAATTTGGTCAGGGTTTTCTCCCGGTAGTGTATCCCATCGAAAAATTCTACTGAATTACCATCCCCTACCCCCCATCCTTCAGCTAATTTCACTGCCGAAGCCAGATAAATAAGTAGCCGTTATGAGCCCGTGAGCCGCACTTAGAAGGGCTTTAAATCTGACCGAATAACCGAATACAGGATAGGATTATCTACCTATCATTGAGAAATTGACAGTAGGCGCCGGATTGTGGTATTCGTTCCTCAGGGGAAGGTCGTTAAGGCCTATGATCCACCTTACTCAAGAAGCATTAATGTGTATGATTACATCACGAAAAACATATAGGAATGGGTTGAAGAGGCAATCTCAATCCGTAACGACTATTAGGGGCAATTAAATCAGAGGAAGAAGAAATGGCTAAGAAGAAGGTGTTCATAAGTTTCGATTTCGATAATGATAAGGCTTCGAAGGAATCTATGATCGGCCAAGCGAAGCTCCCAGAGTCCCCGTTTGAGGTAAGCGATTTCTCTCTGAAGGAGGCTGCTTCCGAGAAAGATTGGTTAGACAAAGCTCGGGCTGCAATCGCAAGGTCTGAGGTCTTTATTGTCATGTTAGGACCAAAGACTAAGAAAGCCCCCGGTGTTCTCAAAGAGGTCAAGCTCGCCAATGAACTTAAGAAACCAAAGTTCCAGATAATTGGTTATAAGGATGGTTCAGAAGACTGGGGTGTTCCTGATGCGGGCCGTGTCTATCGATGGAATTGGGACAACCTCAAGAAATTGTTGGCGTAGTAGAGCCCACGGATTGCGGAGTGATTGGGAGGATTCTTTTTTAAGAGCATTTTTTTCTTAGGTGCCTCATTTTTTAAAAGTTAAAGTGGTTGGGTCATTAAGGCAATCTTTCTCCGACACGTCAAGTCGAGCCAGTTCACGCTTAGCTAATTCAGAGTGGTGAAGTAGGTGGTTAAAAATTATACTTGCGCAAGAACCCACGTCAGTGGCGGTTTGAAGTTCTCTATCTTTTTGATTTGTCAATCGGTTCTGACGCCACGACTCCCAAGGCCAAGGTTGCTCCGAAGGCCAAGATTGCACCCCAACGAGTTTTGCTACCATTCCACCCATTCCTCCGCCGATAAGGAAACATGCCATTCTCCGGCAACTTGCATATTTGAGTTCCTCTAAAACGCCTGGAATAATGCCATCATTCGAGTGAACTTTTCCACCTACCGCAATCATTACGTTCATCTGCTGGAGGAGATGAAGTCGCATTAAACTGAGACTTCTATTTCTTGTGTCAACAATCTCAGGTCCCCCTTCTCCAATTTGTTTAGTAACTATAATCTCTGCAATTTCCGACCAAGATAATATATCTCGAAAATCAGGAAGATTGGCCCAAAGTTCAGAAATTACCAAGGTAACTACTTTTCCAGAACCAGGTGGAGCATGATGTTTTGCTTGGTCTAAAATAATAGGGGTGAAAGTGGGGTGGAAGCCATGCACAATCCGGCCACCATATTTAATCACAAGACCGGTGAATACAGCTACGAATTCTATGATTGCACGATCCCGGGCAGGCTCGGTCCATTCGCTACATTCGGGAACCGCACCGGACAAGCCAATATTGATCCCGCTAAGCGAGCCTTCTAAGTCTTTCAATGTCATAAAGATTTCCCCATAATTGCTGAATCTAACAGTGCAGATAATTCTTGGTTGTGGAATATAATCAGATTGGCAGCTTTGCAAAGTGTCGAATCAGTTTCGGTTTCACATATTATGACAACCATGAAATAATCACCTCTTATCTCTCAAGCAAGGACAAACCCATCAGTTGGGTTCCGGTTTGCAAAAGCCAAAATTTTTTCCCACCCCGTCCTCAAGCACCATAATAGATCTTGGCTATAAAATCTACCAAATTCGTCGCCTAACAAAAACAGAATACCTAATATAATTCCAAAAAGCTTGATCTTCTTATAGGTTGAGAAGGCTACCAGCGTCAAAAGTGGATTAAGGTCTTGGATCAAAATCTTTGGCAGGGTTTCCTCCTGGCAGTATATCCCTTCGGAAGATTCTACTGAATTCCACCCCCTACCCCCCATCACATTTTCCGAGCCAAAAATCGCTTATTTCCAGATGATTAAACGGGCTGTATAAGCTCGTGAGAAGCCCGTAGCCATGCGGCAAAATCTATTTGAATGTCAGAGTGCTTGTAGCAGAATCTTCGGATATCTGGCTGTGGTTTCAAGATATCAAGGATTAGCAAATATCGTTGGTATGAGGATTTATTAACATTCGGTGAAAGTTAATGAAAACATCAATGTTAAGATATGGAATTCATTTGGAATAAAAATTTTGGCAGAAAAAATAGGAGATTAAATAGCAGATCCTTGAACCTGGCCTTGGAATACAAGTTCATTAGAAGATTCTCTCGTTTCATCTCTTATATTATCTATGGATATTAGCAAGCTGTGATGCAATGCCATCAGCAGCGACTTGAATCATTTCAGGAGCAAAAGATTTTACTTCCGGATTTTTTTGTTGAACGATCACAAGAAAGAGATCTATATCTTTGCGTGGAGAGTTAACATTTTCGGCGCATCCAAAACCCTGCCACACAACGCTTCCGGTTTTTGCATTAATTAGCTCAGCCGAAACCTTTAAGTCAGTGCGCCATACATTCTTTGCATCCGAAACCCATCCTGAATATCCCGTATCTACGGCTCGAATCTTTTCTCGGGATAAATGAGTTGAACGCACCAATAGAAAATATTCAGTATCTGTGGCATTCGAGAATGAGAGAAGCGGGCGAGGATCTAATATCGAAGTTGCCTCATAACCAGACTTCCATTTTCCAAAATCGGATATAAGGTCATTTTTTGCAAGGCGGGAACTGAAGGTTTGCGTATCAATTATTCTTGTATTAGGGAGCTTGGAGCGAATATTCTCGTATAATGCTTTCTCCAACTGGATTGATAACCCAGGCATTACAGCATTTTCCATAACTGGCATAATTGCCAATGATTCAATATTGCATTTAATATTAGGTTCATGGGCTGTAAAAGATTTGTTACGTGTTCCTTCAATTGACCCACATCCGCAAATTAGGAGGCACGAAATAGTCAAAATAGCTTTGTTCAACATCAATTTATCCTCAATTAATTAAGTTAATCTGAGATTATGCGGCAGACTCACCCACCGCAGTCAAAAGACTGTTTCCAGAACGCACCCACCGACTCTAACCCCGTTAAGTTTCCTCTTTTAGAGCCGCATTGTCTATCGGGAGCGATGATAGCATAAATTTCAATGCATTTGTCAAACAAACAGGAAGGACGTTGGTCAGATTGTTGGGTATACGATTTTTTCATTGTGCTCATCGAAATCATCAGACCAAATTAGCTTTATTGGATGCTTTCTTTTGGTTCCCATGGTAACAGCGGTAACCAATTCAACAGCTTGAAATGTGTCCAATGATTCAAGCGGAAATTTTTGATCGATGTCCAATAGTATTAAATTATTATTTCCTTCTGGAAATTCAATCCGTACGTTACGTGCGATGGCCTTACCTTTGTTCCAGATTTTTAACCTGTAGTTGCTGCTTCCAAGTTTAATGAAGGAAGCGCCTAAATCCGCCTTCTTGTTCTTGAGCGCTTCGCTTGTCTCTTTCTCCAGCAGTAGCTTGTTGAGTTTTGATGTTTTCCACGTTGCGTATCCAGACAGGAGTAACGCAATTCCGGCTATAACATTTCCTGCAGTAATCTGCATTTATTTTATCCTTATATACTTGCTACCTTTTAAGGACTCTTTCAATTCTTTAGTAAAATCCTCCAAGACTTGACTACCCATTTCCTTCACATGCTCCGAAATGTTTTCACTATTTTCTTGAATCAACTCGTCTTTCGTTAGTTCTCGACTACAGGATGCACATTTTACTATCTCAATTGTTTCATCAACTCCTTTATCATACTCAAATTGAGTGCCTCCACACGTGGGGCAAACCAAGGTTACATCTCGCTTGTATTTTTCAGCATCCATAGATCTGCCTCCTTTGCTTGATTAGACAAAATACCACGAATTGTCCAGTTCTGCAAATCAACCTTAGTTTTAATGCGGTAAATACGCCACCCACCTCTTGCTCTACTCATGGATCAGCCCCGCCGGCAGTCAGTCAGCTTTGCTATGGAAATAGCCTGACAGGGCGAGAATCTTGAAAGAGGTTTCAAGCTAAAATCTTTGGCAGGTTTATCTCCCGGCAGTATATCCTTTCGGAAGATTTTACTGAATTCCACCCCCTACCCCCCATCGCCTTTCCCAAGCCAAAAATCGCTTATTACCAAACGAATAAACGGGCTCTCTAAGCTCACGAGAAGCCCATAGCCACGTTTCCAAATTGAAACGAATACATGAAGTGCTTAGAGCAGAAATCGTCGGATGGTTAGTTAAAGGATTGCATTAAAGCCGAAAGGGCAAAACGGAGGGAGACACACGCCAAGAATAAGAAAAGATCAAGCCACGCGGCGCTGTTGACCTTGTTTAATTGAATAACACGTTATCTATGGCTTTGCATTTGATGCTTACCACCATTTGTCATAACTATCCATCCATAGCTTACAGCCTGGAATAGTGAAATTCTCTATATCGTATTCTTCTCTCTTTCTATCGCAAAAATCGTCTACAATATTCAATGTTACTTCAGGATGCTGTATTGGTATCTTCATTAATTTTGATGTTTTACTATAGCCGCCACCACAATGTTCATCACCATCCCTATCATACCACCACTTTGACTCTACCCATATTTTGAATTCGGAGAAATGATACGGCCTTATGTGCAACCCTTCTACCCAGTAGTAAGCTCTTCCAAAAAACATAGAGTGAAGGAACTTTTCCCATTGATTCGGCCTGCATACGTATTCTTGTTCATTCTCCCGCCAGATAATCTCAGGTCCTGACTCTGGGAAAAGATATAGGAGATATATTCCAAGCCTATTATAGGCCACTGCTTTCTTGATTATATCTTCAACCAATACTGAAGACCTTTGTATCTCTATTGCGACAGGATGGTTTTTAATGTAAAGGCTGATATCAGGTCGCACACCGTCAAGCCTTCTTTCAAGCTCGCACTTTTTACAGAGGGGATGGGCAGAAAGCGAGGTAAATAGCTCACGTTTAGCTCTGTAATGGATTTCAGATTCGCCGCTACCATACTGACATGTGAAAGGCGGCCTGTGGGCAAAGTGGTGTTCACGTACCTTGCCCTTCTTCAGAACTAATTCGCCCTTGCATTCTGGGCAATAAAATGGCCCTTGAGACTTTTCAGTTTCCCAAGCTAAGCGTTTGGAATTTGTCGGATCGTGGGCAACTTGCATTGGTGCCACATCTTTTCCGGGATTAGACCTTAATAACTTTCCTCATTTCCGGATAAATAAATGGTTGTCCTGAAAAATGGCAAGCCCTCAAGCCCAACCTGTATCCATCCAGTAATGCTCGGCGTCTTTCAGAAGTCTCACTTCCACTGTATCTTTAACATTTCGATGCCGGCTGAATCGTATGCTTTTACCAGTTGGTTGTTCTTGAACACAAAGAGGTAAGGCTTCGCTCCATTATAGCCACCGAAGCTGTTCTTGGCATTGATATCTGCCGAGACAAAGTAGCCGGTATACCCGGGTCCGTTAAAAAGCCAAGGCGGCTCTTTAGCCCAGCCTTGACGGGGTTGTGAGAACCGGTAGCGGGCAGATTCCGGATCCTTAAGTTGTGTGTCCATGAAACTTTTGATAGCCGTTTGATAGTCTATGGTGAGTGGTTGGCCATAATCCAATTGCGCCATTTGTGTCGGCTGAGGAACGCCGGTGGCGCAGCCAAAAGCCCCAATTAACAAAGTAATTAACACTACACTAATCCCACTGAATGCTTTTTCCATCATCTTCTCCTCCCTAAATTTGATTTAAACTGTAAGCCATTCTGTATTAAGAGTCAGAAGAATGCAATTTTATTTATTAGGAAATCCGCTTGTCTTTTCACCGAAAAAGTTAGTTAAAGTTTCTCGGAAATTTCGAGGAAAATGGTTGACTTACCTAAAAAAGCCTTTTAATTAATAAGTTAGCTAAGACGTTTTCATAAAACCTCTAGCAGGGCCAAGCAGATGCAAGAATGCCGAAGACCAAAATTGCTGCGGCGAAAGGCTGCCCAATCAGTCGTCTCCCAACCGTGCCAAAAATGCGCTGCCCAGGTAAATCTGCACTTAGTCTCCACCACGCCGAAAAAATTATGGCGTGGGACATGTGAAACTTGCGGGCAAAAGGCTGAGACGATCGACCCCTGCAAGCTATGGCCTAAAATCAGGTCCCGATGCACCTTATCAACTCCGGCGTTCAGGGGGTGGGGCTATGAAAAAGGCATTGATTCCGGTTCAGGAAGTCGGCCAGGTGAAACAGGGATCACAAGCTGACAACGATAACCAGGTGCTCACCATGTGGCTGCATGGCCGCCCGGTGGTATGTCAAAATTTCTGGAAAAATTACTATATTCGGCGGATTGGTTGACAAATTCATTGAAATCTATGCTATCATCATTCTCGCCCGACAATTCGGCTACAAAAGAGGATGCTTCTCGGGGTTAAACTCGTGGAGATAACTCCACAAAACCGTTTTTTGATCGCGGCGGTCCAGGCTGCCGCATAATCTCAGATAATCAGGACCAGGAAAGGAGGTCAATAAAATGGACCAACCGCTGTGTGTGCGCATTCTAATGACCATATGGCCAAAAAAAGGCCAAGCAGCGATGCGAAAGCATTGGCTGAAGGAAGGGGTTCGGTATTTCAAGGATGGGAAACCAGAAAAAGCAATAGCCACATTATATAATGTGACCTCTAACCCAGGGAGCCCAGAGGACCAGGCGGCTCAAGCAGCATACTGCACGGCAGTCTATTATTCAGGGCTGGCCTATGCAGCTCTCGGGGACCTGGATTCTGCATGGGAGTGCTATAGCATTGTCCAAGACCTGAATCCTCCTAATAAAGAAATAGTGGAGGACCTTCGTGCCGCGATTGAGAAGAGTTAAGCGTCAGGGGCCATAAACGGGGATTTGGGTCCTGTGGCCCCCATCAGGACTAACTACCACCTCTTGCTTCAGACAATCTTGAAGCAGGGTCGTGGCAGTATCTACAGGGGCCACGGCGTACAAATGGCGGACAAAATTTTAGAGGCCCCGGTTAATATTCAAGAGATTTGGCTTGGACCCGAAAAAGTACCCGCTCGGATCCCTCTTCAGGTCGAGCCGGTCGGCTGCCGCGGCGGCCTGATTGCCTGATTTGAGGTCCTGACGGAGCTTCTGCCGGTCACGCACAATATCTTGGCGGTCCTGCCAGGGATCCTGTCTTCATCTACTTCCCCTCCTGCTTCGCCTGCCATTGTATCTCAAACGACAGGGCTTCCAAAATCGTCAGGAACCGGGACTTGAACTCCTTCGCCTCTTTCCCTCTTAACACCCGGACGCTGGTCTTCATCTGCCTGACCTCCCCATTCTCAGCCTTATACTCAGCCACCTGAAGCTGCATCTGTTGCCTCCCTTTCCGTAGTCAAGCAACCCGAAATTATGCGGCGAGTTGACCATCGTTAATAAGCGGATTCGCAAAGCGCTCTTCTAATTTGCCGCATCATGCAGGTTGCTATCTCCTATAACGCATGGGGAGGCGTTTGGTTGACAGGTGTGTATGGTCATAGAAAAGAGGACCAGTTAGAGGAGTTTTGGCCATAGAAAATGGGACCATCGTAGCCGCCCGTTTGGTTACAAGATAAGTGAGCGACATCGGGAAAAATCGCCAGGAACAAGCCCCTGGGTCTCCTTCCGGTCACATTTCCTCTTCGAAAGTGAGTACGTCACCCTTGGCCGGGGCCAGGAAAAAGGCGGAGTGGAAAACCTGGTGGGGTATGGGCGCCGTAATTTTCTGGTGCCGCTGCCTGACGTTCAGGATTTTGCCGGGCTCAATGCCTACCTGTTGGACTGCTGTGAGCGGGATGCCCGCCAGCGCCAACTCCAACCTCATATCGTGGCTCGATATTTCTCGGAAAAACATGTCCGCTAGGCTACACCATAAATTGCAATCAATTTAATGCTCCGAGTAATATCTTCATCTATTGATTTAAATACGATTTTCCCGTATTTTTCGATATAGCCTGATTAATAACCGCTGGAATCAAAAAATGAAAAGGTATTTTGCCCAACAAGGCGATATACCCGGACCAGCTCCAGCTTTGCTTGCCTATGCCGGGGTGTCTCACAGGAGAAAAGAACTATGAAACCAGGTCATTTCACAATATCTGTCTTGTTCGTGAGTCTTTTCGTATTCTGTGCCACAACCACCGCATTCGCAGCGGAGTGGAGGACCTTTGGAACCGTGAGCTATGACTGGCGGGGGGAATCGGTGCCATACGATTTCGTCCTGCGCGTTCCAACTGACTATGACGGGGAAGACGACTTTACGCAGCTGGAGATAATCCGGCATGGAGAGGTGGTCTTCACAGTAACCGATGAAGACGGCATAACGAAGTATAGCCAGGCCATTGAGAATAGAGACATAAAAAAGATAACCAGCGGAAATCTTCTCCACTCAGAACATCTCCTTATGGTGCCGACCATAAAGGGGAGGTCCCGGTTCCCTCTTCTTTTTTTGTTCGGCCGGGCCTACGCGAGCCAACCCGGCAGTCTCCATGTAATCTCTTTAAGCGATGACGGGGTTCCAAAGGAGATCCTCAGTTTGAAGAACTTCGACTTCTATAACCTTGCTGATCTTAACAATGATTCGGTTCCCGAACTCATTGGCAAAAAGTGCCTGTCCCAAAGTTTTGGAGAAGGCTTCCTGACATACGACCCCTTCTCCGTCTATCGCTTCGGTGATACGGCAACTTCTCCCATGATTTTCGATCTAGCACTGACCCGTGAATATAACAAAGCAAATTATTATGGTTGGGCTGGTCCAAATTGTCGTGAGGACCTCGCAGTCGTCTTGCATCCTCCAGGTGGGGGAAAACCGGTAATAATGGACGCAGAGAAGGCAAAGGCACTATTAAAAAAATAACAGCCGCTTAAACCGAATATTATTGTCCAAAAGTTTAGCATTCCTTTAAACCAACTCCTGGTCTTCGTCACCAACCTGGAGCCCCGCACCCTGTTGGCGATATTCCCTCCACAACCCGATCACCTTCCTGCTCAACGCACCCAAGGTGATTCAAAATGGGCAAGGCACCTATCAGGCTAATCTTCTATCGACTTACCTCTGGTCGCAAAAAACTTAAGCGTATCGCTTTTGTGCGGATGCCCTGAGAATTGATACAGATTCCAAGGGTCGAGGCTCTTAAGCGGCATGTCGGCCTTTTCTAGCTCCTCCTTGGCGGGCAGAAACACTGCATGCTCCTCATCCATCACCCGCAACAGCACCAGCGTGTATCCTGGTTTAAACTCGGTTTTGACAATGCGGCCAGCGATTTCACCAGTGGCGTTCAAGTTGGCGTCTTGAGGGTCATGGGTCAGATCTTTGGGGCGCTGGATTTTGTCTGGGTCGCCCAGAGGCAGAGCCTTATCGATTTTCCACACGCCATTTTCTTTTTTAAACGAAATCAGCTCTTCCATCTGCAGTCGTGGCCGTTGCATTTCGGGCATGGCGGAAAACTGCCCGAGCAAATAGAGCGTCACACTTTGGCCGCTCTTCGCCCGGGAGACATGTTGAATCTGATAGGACTCCGGTACTTGGGCCCGGGAGATCAACAAAAAGTAAGCGCGATCCTTTTTCCCCTTGATTTGCCCGCTGATCTCCTTTTGTCTTTCGGTGGTGCGCAGTGACAGCATTGTCCTTACGTCACCTGCGTTCGCGGCGACGTTATCGGCGTCAAATATGCGCCCAAATTCCGCAGCATCTTGAGCGCTGGCCATGTTGATCACGGCCAAGCTCATCAACAGCCCGATTACCAGGAAACCCCACCTTGGCAACATGGATTACCTCTCCCCGGCGATGGTCGTTTACCTTGGCCGCAATTATGCGACAACCTTGGCCACCGCGGTCATAAAATGGTTTTGGATACCTCTTTCCCGAGTTCAACAGCGATAAAGTTTCTCTTTTTGTGGGCAAACCGTCTTGTGGGACTTAGGATAGCAAAAATTTTCCTCAAAGTGTATCTTCTTCACAGATTCTGGACATACTGCTTTCTTTGTGAGCAGATTCAGGCCGAAGCGCCCGAAGTTAAAGAAAGAGAAATCATAACCGGTGAGAGGATGATTTTTTTCATGGGCCACCTCCTTTAATATCAAATTAATCAACCCGGCTTAGTTACAAAAAAGGTTCCCCAGCGGAAGATAGGGAACCAGAAATAGGGAAATACTGGTATCACAAGCGGGACGCCTGTGCTTGCTGTTTTAATTCTGAGGCAAGATATTAAAGGTAAACTATTTCTTGATATAGACGCCATCAAATGGCAGTGGACCGAAGCGATCCCGGCATTGGGGAGCACGTACCACGGCCTTATTGCCCTGAAACGTGATAGTCAAGGGGCAGTCTTTATCCGAATCCGAATAGGTAGCTGTGTTTCCCTTTAAGTCGGCCACGCCCATCATTTCCCCCCAGCGATTCTCCGCCTTTAATTCTACTCTAATGGTAAATTTTATACAGCCCGGTTGCTGCCACTTGGAGACCTTCAATTCGTGGAGGCCCACTTTGTCCTGGAGTTTATAGTTCCCGAAAATCTCGGCGGCGGCGGCTCCATAATTCAGGCCTAGAACCAAAACCACCAAACAGATGATAACCAGCCATTGTCGTCTTCCTCGACTCATCGCCGTTTCCCCCTTCCCATGATTTCTGATTTTTGCAGAGCCCTGCATTTGCGCAGTGAGCCCCACATAACTCTGTTACTTTACACCGCAATTATGCGACGGCATTGTCCGTCGCAGTCAGAAATTGGTTTTTGTGTCCTCTTAGCCCGGGAAAACCCCCAAAGTTTCTGTTCTTGAAGCCGAATCCCTTCAGTGAAGGTATTATAGCACAATTGCCCTGGGAAAAAAGCTACCATGATTTTTAGTATACCATACCCGCAGAACCTCGACATTTCACTGCGAAGGAGCCTAAAAACCCCAGGCCAGCACCGCCCGGTAATAATGGGCCCGAGGAAAAGCGCAGGCGACATGGAAATACCACCGCCGGGCATGGTAAAAATTTTGGCTTCCACCTCCGGCGAATTGGTTTTTCTTTGAAGAGAGCCTACCAAGAATAGCGATTATCTTGCGAGGCTGTCGAAAAATTTCCGATACGACGTTTTGTCTATTTCCGCATGTACTAAAACCCTTATGACCGGCGGACTGGCCTTGAAAAAATCAAGCAGACTCCACCAGGGCTATGTTATTCTCTAGTTGGCTAAAATTATTAAGGAACCTCAGGAGATTCAACCATGAAAATCGTAGCCGTGCTGGGAAGTCCCCGCCCCCAGGGAAATAGCGCCGCCCTGGCCCGGCAATTTCTGGACGCGGCCCGGGACCAGGGCGCCGCGGTCCAGGAATATCAGCTCAATAGCATGACTTATCAGGGCTGCCAGGGTTGCCTTGCCTGCAAGACCGACAGCGACACCTGCGTCCTGGAGGATGAGGCGACCCCGGTCCTGGCGGCCATCAAAGAGGCTGACGTCCTGGTGCTGGCCTCCCCGGTCTATTACGGCGATCTCATCGGCCAGCTCAAATGCTTCTTCGACCGCACCTATTCCTTCTTCAACCCGGACTTCAGCAGCCGGGTGCCGCCAGGCAAAAAGGCAGTGCTCATCCTGGCGCAGGCCAACCCGGACCCGGACCAGTTCGCCGGCATCTACCCCCGTTACATGCACTGGCTGAAGCTCTACGGCTTCCACCCGGTCTATCTGCTGCGCGCCGTCGGAGTCAAGGATATGGGTGACATCAACGGGCAGCCGGACCTCCTGACCCAGGCCGCCGCCCTGGCCCGGGAGCTGGTGAAACCTGCTTAAATAAAAAAATCCCGCCTCCGTCAAGGAGGCGGGCTTGCTATCAAAGAAATTAATGATAGCACTGGCTTTCCAGACTGGGGAGTCCAGACTGCCAGGCTTGTCATTGATCACTTTAAACCGAGATTATGCGGCAGCTACCGGGAGCAGTCGCTGAAGATCGAATTAAATACCCAATCGGAAAGAGAGATTGAGGATTTTGCAGCATCTATAAAATCAGAACGAGCTTATTTTGAAAATATGGCACCACCTGGAGAAGCAGCCAGGCTAAGGAAACGGAAGATTCCCCATTTTCTTGTCTCCCCCATGATGTCATGGATGTCATAGAGATAAGGATTAAAAGCGCCCTGGTCCGATCGAAGATTCCCGGGGTGGACTATGTGATCAACCCATATTTGGGCTGCGGGCATGGGTGCCGATACTGCTATGCCGTCTTCATGCGGAAATACTCTCACCATCCAAATTCGCCGTGGGGGAGCTTTGTGGAGGCCAAGACCAACATTGCAAAGGTGTTGCACTCCGAACTGCACCGGAAGAGACGGCAGGGGAGAGCTCTGCTCTCCAGCGTTTGCGACCCCTACCAGCCCCTGGAACATCGATACCATTTAACCCGGGCATGTCTTGAAGTCTTGAGGAACTGGGGTTGGGGAATCGACATCCTCACCAGGTCGCCATTGGTGACCCGGGACCTGGACATTCTTGCCGCAACCGCTGGGGTGAGTGTGGGGTTTTCCATCCCCACCGACGACGACGAGGTCCGGAAGGTGCTGGAGCCTCATGCCCCTCCCATTGGCGCCCGGCTAAGTGCCTTGAGCAAGTTACACGAGGCCGGCATCGCCACCTGGGTATTCATCGCTCCTATCCTGCCCATGAATCCCACCAGGCTCTATGAAGCTATTGCGCCCTATATCACTTATCTCATGGTTGATTCACTGAACTATCGGAATCAGGTAAAAGACATCTTTCTCAAACAGCATTGGGAGTATGAGCTCTCTGATCAGTATGCCGCCGAGACCCGGGCCATCCTGATGGGCCAGTGGGAAAAGCGGGAAAGGCGGACGGAAGCCAGGAACACCGACAGGGAGAAGTGAGAAGGGCCGAGGAATTTATTCAAAGTGGTTCGCTATCTGCTAGTGCTCTTTGGTGGACGGCCCCGCCGCTTTCTCGGACTTTTATTGGCTTCCTCTTGTCCCCACGCCCATGGGGGTGAAGTTTCCTCGGTTATCGCGCCGAGGGCGCAGGCTTACCCTTAGCGTCAACGGCCCTGGGTGATAGGTTCGTCTCCTTTGGCCAGCCACGGCCATGACCGGCCGCATGCAGGCGGCCGGCCCGCAGGTGCAAAAAAAAGGAAAACTATCTGGAAAATGGCGCAGCCCTTGACCAAAACCCGGAATTGCGGCGCCGCTTCGGGAAAAACTAAGGGCGAGCCGCCGGGTTCGCCCTTTTCCTCGGATTCGTAGACCGTATCTCAGTGCTTCACCTCCCTTCTTGACTTGGCTTCCGGTCTTTTGCGGGCGGTTTATTGTTAAGAGCTAATCTTGTCCAAGGGGTTGTCAAATCTCCCCAATTTGTGTAATTGTTGCTAACGGTATTTTGAATAACATCCATGTACATTTAAGGGTATAGCTAAAATTATGTTACTGAAAATTATCTTTTGGATGAATCTTAGCGAAAACCTCTCCCTAAGCCATTTCATCTTTTAGGACTAAACTCAGATTCGAGGTCATCCGTGACTGCCGGGTTCAGCCATTCGCCCGCGGCCAAGCTCAAGGCGGCCGCGGTCCTCACGGCGGCGGTGCTGCTCCTGGCCGGCTGCCTGGAAATCTTCGGCCCCCTCCCTTATTATCGCCTGAAGACCCTGGATCTGCTGTTCCGCCATGTGCCCCTGGCGCCGGCCTCCCCCCAAGTGGTGGTGGTCACGGTGGACCAGCCCGACCTGGATTTCTTTAAGAAGCAGGGGGTCGTTTGGCCCTGGCCCCGGCAGCTTTACGCCCCTATCATCGAATATTGCCGGCAAGCCGGGGCCCGGGCGGTGATCTTCGACATCCTCTTCACCGAGGCCTCCTCCTACGGCCCCGAAGATGACCAGCGCCTGGCCCAGGCGGCTGCGGCCGCGGGCAACGTGGTCCTGCCCTTTTCCCTGACCCGGGAGGAAAAGGGGGCCAATCCGGATGAGGCGGCCTTGCTCAATAAGGCCGGTTTGGAGATCCCCGGCCCGCCCCCCCTGGAGCCGGAGGGGGGAATAAAATACCGCGCCGTGACCACCCCGGTCCGGCCCCTGCTGGATGGGTCCCAGGCCCTGGGTAATGTGGAATGCCATCCGGATGCGGACGGCATCTACCGCCGCGTCCCGCTGGTCTTGCCCTTTAAGGACCGCTGGCTTCCCATGCTGGGCTTTGCCGCCTTTCACCGCTTCGGCAATAATGAGCCCCTGAGGTTTGAGAAAAATCGCCTGCTTCTTGGGACCCTGCGGATTCCTCTGGACAACCGGGGCAACCTCCTCCTCAAGTTTCGCGGCCCCAGCCGGAGCCACCGGCGCTTTGCCGCGGCCAACGTCATCTCTTCCGAGGCCCGGCTGCGCCACCAGCTACCGCCCATCTATCCGCTGGAGGATTTTGTCGGCAAGTGGGTCCTGGTGGGCCTCACCGCCCCGGGTTTGTATGACCTCAAGGCCTGCCCCATGAGCGGGGTCTACGCCGGGGTAGAGGTGCACGCCACCTTGCTGGATAACCTGCTCCAGGGGGATTTTCTCCGGACCCTGCCCGGCTGGGCCTTATGGCTATGGGCCTTGCTGCTGGCGGCGGTCATGGCCGTCGTCGTCCTGTTCTTCCGGCATCTCCTGGTTACCCTGGCGGCCTTTCTGCTGCTGCTGCTGGTTTATCTGACCCTGGCGGCCCTGGCCTTCCGCAGCGGCTGGTGGGCCGACCCGCTCCTGCCGGGGCTGGCCCTGGCCCTGAGTTTCGGGTTGGCCACCGCTTACAGCTATGCCACCGAGGGCCGACAGAAGCTTTACATCCGCCGCATGTTCGGCCAGTACATGTCCGAAACCGTCATCAGCGATCTCCTGGCGCACCCGGAGAAACTGCAACTGGGAGGCGAGCGCCGCAGGGTCACCCTGTTCTTTTCCGACCTGGCCGGCTTCACCACCCTTTCCGAGCGTTTGGATCCCGAAACCGTGGTGGCCCTCCTCAACGATTACCTCTCCTCGATGACCGAGATCATCCTGGAGGAGGCCGGCACGGTGGATAAATTCGAAGGGGACGCCATCATGGCCTTTTGGGGCGCGCCCCTGGACCAGGAGGACCAGGCGCTGCGGGCCTGCCGGGCGGCGCTTCACCAGCGGGCCGCGCTTTCCGGCCTCAACCAGCGCTTTGCCGGGCTGAATTTACCGCCCCTGGCCATGCGGGTCGGCCTCCATACCGGCGAGGCCATCGTCGGCAACCTGGGCTCCGCTAGGCGCTTCGATTACACGGTCATCGGCGACACCGTCAATCTGGCCTCTCGCCTGGAGGGTCTCAACAAGTTCTATGGCACCACCATCATGGCCAGCGAGGCCACCGTGGCGGAGTGCGGCGAGGGCGTGGCCTTCCGGGAGCTTGACCTGGTGGCGGTGAAGGGCCGGGAGACGCCGGTACGGGTCTTCGAGGTCCTGGCACTCAAAGAAGACCTGACCCCGGAGGGGGAGGCCAGGAGCCGGGAATTCGCCCAGGCCCTGGACCACTACCGCCGCGGCGACATCCCCGATGCCGGGGCGGCCTTTACCGCCCTCTTGGAGAATTTCCCGGACGACGGACCCGCCCGCGCCTTCCTGGAGCGCTGCCGGCGCTTCCAGGCAGACCCGACCCTGCCCCGGGACCCCGTCTTCCGCCCGGATTCCAAGTGATGGACCTCACCTGGGGAAAAGCGCCAGGAAGCGCCTTCCGCCGTGGCCTCGGGTGGCCCCCGCCACTGGCAGGTGCCCCCTCTCACTTTCTTTCCCGGAGGAGGGTGGCAAATTTTACGGGGAGCGCCGTCTGATCTCTTAAATCCTTGCCCATTGGCAAGAAATCTATTAGGCTGGAGGCCGTAGCGATCAGTGAACAGTAAGCTTTTCATTTTTTTACACTACTGAGAAACTGAAAACCGAAAACAACATAAAGGAGGCGAACGTGAAACGGCCAATCTTTTTCCGGCGCCCCGGCCCCTGGTTCTTGGCCCTGGCCCTGCTGGCGCTGTTGTTGCTCCCCGGGATCGCCATGGCTGAAACCATGAAGGTCACGCAACCCAATCAGTCCCTCTATCCGGACCCGGACTTCGCCGGCACCCCGGTCGTCCCGGTGCCGGTGGGGGCCGAAGTCACGGTGCTGCAGCAATCGGGCGACTGGTACCAGGTGGAGTACCAGGGCCAGAGCGGCTGGCTTAACCGGCAGGCATTCCCCGCCCCCGCCGCGGGCTCCAAGTTTAACCTCCCTGGACTCCTGACCGGCGCCCCGGTGAAAGAGACCAGCAGTGACGAAGTGGCTTTGGCCGGCAAGGGCTTCACCCCGGAGGTGGAGTCCTCCTACAAGCAGAAGCATCCGGAGGCTAAATACGCCGAGGTGGACCAGGTGGAGGCCCAGCAGGTGGCTGCCGCCAAGCTCCAGGCCTTTATCACGGAAGGAGGGTTAAAGCCATGAGAAGCCATCTGCGCCGGTTAGCGATCCTTCTTCTGGTGGCCCTCCCTGGTCTGTGGGGCTGCGCCGTCGCCACCGGGTTCCTGCCGTCCGCGGTGCAACCGGCAGCCAGCATCGCCGCCACCGGGGCCACCAAGGCGGCCCAGGCATCCCGGGAAATCAGCGATTCCGAGGAATACTACGTGGGGCGGGCGGTGGCGGCCCGCATCCTGAGTACCTACCCACTCTACCGGAACCCCGCGGTCACCGAGTACGTCAACGAAGTGGGCCAGACGGTGGCCCGCAAGTCCCCCCGGCCCAATACCTATAAGGGCTACCACTTCGCGGTGCTGGACAGCGATGAAATCAATGCCTTCGCCTGTCCCGGGGGCACCATCTTCATCACCCGGGGCCTGCTGGCCACCTGTGCCAGCGAAGACGAGCTGGCCGCGGTGCTGGCCCATGAGGTGACCCACGTGGTCGATAAGGATGGGATCAACTCCATCAGCAAGGCTCGCTGGACCGAGGTCTGGACCTCCATGGGCGCCGAGGCCGCCCGGCAGTATGGCGGGGTGGCGGGCAATCTGGTCAACCTTTTCGAAGGCTCCATCGATGACGTCTTTAAAGCCCTGGTGGTCAACGGCTACAGCCGCAGTGCCGAGTATGCCGCCGACGCCGGGTCCGTGAAGATCTCGACCGCGGCCGGTTACGACCCCGGGGCCCTGGCGAGGGTGCTGGCCAAGATTCAGGCCAAGGAAAAGCCAGGCGCCGGCGGCTTCTACAAGACCCACCCGCCCGCCAATGAGCGCCTGGCCAAGGTGAAGGGCGCGGCCCCGGGAGTGGCGCCGCCGGCGGCCGAGGTCACTCGTACCCAACGATTCCAAAAAATCGTCAAGACCTAAGACACTTGGGGTGGTAGCCTCCCACCTTTTACCTGAAAAAGCGGGCGCCCCGGGACACCGGTGCCCCGCCGTTTCAGGTGGGAGACGCCTACCACGACCCAAGCCGACACCGCCCCGAGGCTGGAGGATTTTCGGCCCCGGAAGGCAATGTCGGGGACGGGACTCCTCCCCCCCTGTCAACTATGATCCGTCCGGGAATTTTTCCCAAAATAATTTTTCCGGACTTTAATCAGGGGAAAATAGCAACAGCCCCCCCCTGGTATGGGGCCGGCCCAAAAATTTTAGAAAATTTTGACCCATCACAAGGGATATGTTAAACTTTAAAAGAGAAGTCCCCAAAACCATTTTTGGACTGTGGTGGCCAAGGTTGCCGCAAAATCTCGGTTTAATATTTGATTCTGCAAAGATTGTATTTTTCATGTCACATTGTCACATCAAACTCTTTTCTTAAAGTGAGGGACATTTTTTATGGTAGCCAAAAAGAAGACCCCGGCAAAACCCGTCGGCAAGCCTGCTATCGGCTCAGTGGCTCCTGGTCCAGCTCCCGCCTTCCCGAAGAAAGAACTGGACAAATGGCTTAAGGCGCACAAGACATGGAGCCACGATGACTGGCTGAAGCTCCTTGATGACCTCAAGGCCAAGGGTTATGGCAATCTGATCCGCAACAAGGCAGGTCAAGACTCGGTCGGATTGTACCTCGAGACCAAACGGGGCAAGTAAGTAGGGTCCTGTCTCGCCGGGTTCCGTCGGCGGGCCTTGCCAGGCTTCAGCGCCCATGCGCAAGCCGTGACGGCGGAGACGCGGGCTTTGCTGGTTCCACTGCCTTGCGCGTAACGACAGGACCAGCAATTATTCTCCCATTACTTAGCGACACTTATGCGGTTATCCTGGACACCGCAGTCAAAAATCGTTTTGGGGATACCTCTTCCCGAGTATAAACCCGGAAAGTTTACAATTTCCAGGCCATTATGGCTCTTCCGGTGGTCTCACCCCACCTTGAAAAATTGCTTAGCCTTGGTGCCACACAACTGGCACTTTGCCGGTGGCTCGTTCTCGCCGGTATAGCCGCAAACGGAGCAAACATAATAATCCACCTCTGCCTGCTTGTCCAGATTGGCCAGGGCCTTCTCATAGAGGTCCGCATGTACCTTTTCCACTTCATTGGCATACTTGAAGGACCGTTCTGCCTCTTTATTGCCTTCTAATATGGCGGTGCCGATCATTGCCGGGTACAAGGTCTTGAACTCATGTGTTTCCCCGGCGATGGCTTCCTTCAGGTTTTCCGCCGTACTCCTGATCCCTTTAAGTGCCCGCAGGTGGGCGTGGGCATGCACCGTCTCCGCCTCGGCCACAGCGCGAAAGAGTTTGGCCACCTGATGGTAGCCTTCCTTCTCGGCCTGCCAGGCATAAGCCAGGTAACGGCGGTTGGCCTGAGATTCGCCGACAAAAGCCTCCATGAGAAATTGCTCGGATTGGGTCATGGGTCCTCCTGTCATAAATCCCATAAGTTAATTAGCTGGTTAGCCATTCATCTCCCGATCTTGGGAGTATCATAAGCCTGAGAGACTCAGGATACAGGCACAATTTGTTCTTCCCCGGCTCCGAAGGAGAAGCTGAGGGGAATTCTTGCCGCTGGAGCTTCGATGATATACTTAATTTTTCGATATGAGGCAGTAAGCTTGATAAGTTTCTAACTGGAGCCTGGGCACTTTCAGTAGACAGACCCAACCCAGCTCCTGCAATCATGATTCGGATTGAAAGAACGCATTTAAGTTATCACTTTTCCATAAAGCGGTCTATAAGTTGCTCCACCAGAAAAAGGGGATTCCAAGTCCAGGAAGTCACTAACGGTTGAGTCGAAAAGGAAGTGAGCCTGGGCCTGAAAGTCTTCTTCCGGCTCGGCATCCCAAAAGAGGAGGAGCACCGGCACCCGAGGTACCGGGAGGGGGTGGCCGACTTCGACCCCGAGGCTTACTCGATGACCACCGAGGCGCCGGGGTCGAAGGGATTGGTGCGCCAGGCCAGGGAGAAGAGATAGGGGTAGTTCTTCTGGAGATGTCGCATATAGGCCAGCCACTCAAAAATCAGCGAGACATAAGCCCGTTCGATATCCCCGCGGAGGTGCTCCCGGTCTCCGCGGGTTAAATGCTCCAAATCCTGCCGTTGCTCCAGTTCTTCCGTCAGATGGAAGACCGCCAGCAGCAGATTGGCAAAGGAGTCGTATTCTAGCAGGTTGGGGTTTTCCAGTAGGCGCAGCAGAAAACCCCTTTTCGCCAGGAGGAAACCTCGCAAGGCTACCAAGTCCCTCTCTCCTATTACTATCTCAAAGCTAAAATTCCCCGGGCGTTGCTGAAAGCCGGTAAGGTCCTGGTCGGACCAGTTGGCGAGGTTCTTGATCTCGCCCTGGAAGTTGGCCAGCTTGCGATCATAACTGGAAAATATTTTTAGTAGATCAGTCCCGACCTCACTGAAGAAGGCGCCGATGACCATGTTGAGCTTGCGCAGCTTGGCGGCGTTGGCCCGCTGGCTCAGCAACTGGTTGATGATGATGGTGACCAGGAGCACCGAGATGGGCAGGAATCCCAACTGCGCCAGGAACAGCCGGAACATATAGTTGGCGTCGTGGAAGATCAGGTAATTAAGGGCGTAAAGCAGCACCGACAAGGCGATGAGGGACAGGCCCAGTTGGATTTTCCAGGTAAGGTACTTCATGATTTTATTCTCTATCCGAGATTAGCGGCAATCTTGGCTACCGCAGTCAAAAAATGGTTTTGGGGACCTCTGTGCCAGGGAAAAACCCCACAAAGCTTCTGTTCTTGACGCCGAATCTCCACCTTGACGGTACGGTAGCATATTTTTCGCTGAAAAAGTTTCTTTTCTTCAGATTTAGGGCGTACCTCTCCATCATCCCGGAAATGCCCTTCACGATTGAAGCGAGAATTGCGGATAGCTGGGGGAGTTAGGTGGTGGCTCACCTTAGATATATGATTTACTTATCAAAAGCGATGCAGGCGGTGGGGAGGTGGGTGATCTATAGCAGGTAGCAAAACACCAACTAATTTGGCTGATCAATTCGCCTGATCAAACTGGGGGCCAGGGTTTCCTACCACGCCCGGATGTGGTATGTCTATGTGGCTTTGGCCTTTCCCACCTCCCACCATTATAGGGTGGTGCTGGCCTTGGGTCCTTAAATGCTATCGGGTGAGGTATCCGTGTTCTGAGGGGTAGGTATGCCAAAATTTTTGCAAAAATTACTATTTCCGGTGGGTGGATTGATAGATACATGGAAAATTATGCTATCATCGCAGTCGATAGACAATTCGGCTACAAAAGAGGAAACGTGCCGGGAATGAACTCTGTAGGAGAGGTCCCCAAAACTGTTTTTTTGACTGCGTTGGCTAAGGTTGCCACATAATTTCAGGTTATATGTCTGTATGAGGTAAAAACAACATGACGGCAGAAGAGCATTACAAGAAAAGATATGAATCGGGCGATACTCCTTGGGATATTGGCAAACCTGATTTCAATCTTATTCAGACTGTGACCACGGTGGCCATAGAACCCTGTAAAGCATTGGATATTGGATGCGGAACTGGCGATAACTCCATATGGCTTTCCCAAAAAAACTTTCAGGTGATAGGTATTGATACTTCAGAGATTGCAATACAGAAGGCTATAGAGAAAGCTTCAAAAGCTAATGTCAAATGTACCTTTATTGTGATTGACTTCCTTACAAACAAAATTGAAGGGGCGCCATTTGGCTTTGCGTTTGATAGAGGCTGTTTTCATTCATTAAACTCGGATGAAGAACGGAAAAGCTTTGCTGGAAATGTAGCTGCCCATTTAAAAAAAGATGGCCTGTGGCTGAGTCTCGTTGGCAACGCTGATGAACAACGTCATGGGCCAGGTCCACCACAGCGGACCGCCAGAGATATTGTTAACTCTGTGGAGTCCTACTTCGAAATCCTTTCGCTCGTTTCAAGCTATTTTGGATCTAACCGCCCAAACCCGCCTAAAGCCTGGGTTTGCCTAATGCGGAAAAGGCGTTTTGCATAAGTGCTTGGCAAATCAATAATAATTTACCATATAACCAGCGCTTGCAACAGACGCTCGCTTCGCTCTCGCCGTGGCGGAGCAAAACGATTTTTTTCATGGCACCTTCTTCTCTCTTGCAACAGGAGGCGACACAGGAGAGGCAAATCCCTGCCGCCCCCCCCATCTATCTCAGGTTAATGAGTTCCATGCGGTTGTTGGCCTCGGGATGCTTGGAGGAAGGGCCTTCGGTCAGCACCACAAAGTCGCCAGTCATCTCATTGGCTTGCAAATAGCGGCGTACATAGGTTTTCCAGTCTTCCGGGTGGTTCGGTTCGTGGACGGGGTGGACGCCGTAGGTCAGGAGGAGTTGCTGGCAGGTGGCCTCCTGGGAACTCACTGCCACGATCCACACCGGCGGCCGGAAACGGGCGAGGCTCCGGGCCGTAGCCCCGCTGCGGGTTTGCACGAATACCGCGGCTGGGGCCATCTTTTCCAGCGTCGCATCCACGCTCAAGGCGATCAGATCTGTGAACCCGACTTGGCTACCCATCCCGGACGTGCGGAGAATCTTTCTCACCCCTTGTCCGGGCCGATAAGGTTCGATGGCGGCTGCGATCTTGGCCAGCATGGCCACCGCTTCCACCGGGTATTGGCCCATGGCCGACTCTTCTGAAAGCATGACGCAGTCGGTGCCATCCAGAATGGCGTTGGCTACATCGGTGGCCTCCGCCCGGGTGGGCCGGCGGTTGGCCACCATGGACTCCAACATCTGGGTGGCCGTGATCACCGGTTTCCCCAGCAGGTTCGCCTGGCGCACGAGTTGCTTTTGCACCCCGGCGATTTGCTCGATGGGGACTTCCACCCCCAGATCACCCCGAGCAATCATGATGCCGTCCGCCGCCTCGAGGATACTGTCCAGGTTATTCAGGGCATTGATGCGCTCTATCTTGGCGATGATGAACGGCTGGTGGCCGAGAGCCTGGGCGGCCTCCCGCACAGCCGCAACATCCTTGCCAGACTCAACGAATGATTGGCTGACCGCGTCCACTCTGTGCTCCAGAGCAAACTTCAAGCACTCACGGTCATGGTCGGTGAAGGCGCTGATTCCCAGAGAGATGCCCGGAAGGTTGAGGCCTTTCCTGGAGCGCAGTTCGCCTCCCACGATCACCCGGCAAGTCACGTTATTTCCTTGAATATCGGTAACTTCGAGCTGAATGAGGCCGTCATTTAAAAATAGGGTGTCCTTGGTCTTCACTACCTCCGGTAAGCGGGTGAATGTCACCGAGGCGCGGCGTTCGTCGCCCGTAATCCCCTCTGTAGTCAGAGTAAAAACATTCCCCGGCTTCAACTCGATGGGTTCACCGCCGATCTGGCCGATACGCATCTTGGGGCCGGGGAGATCAGCCAGGATGGCCACCCGCCGCCCGGCCGCCCCGGCCGCCGCCCGCACATTCTCTATGAGACGCCGGTGAGTGGCGAAATCGCCATGGGAAAAATTGAGCCGGGCCACGTTCATGCCGGCTTGGATTATCTCCCACAGCACTTCGGGAGATTCACAGGACGGGCCGATGGTAGCTACGATCTTGGTTTTATGGGTCGACAGTGGCATATTCCACTCCTCTGGTCACCGTAAATTTTTCGGCTGGCCGGTGGTAGCCAGGACGCTGCTCCAAATCCACCCCTCGGAATCAACAATTATACCAATTTTATCTCACTATACTCAGTAAAAAAGTAAAGAAATAAGTGGGCTCTTACTAATTGGATTGGCTATTAGGCTCAGAATGGGAGGGAATTATTAAATTATTACGGGCCACCCTAATAGCCAGTTCAACTTTTTGTTTCATGATCTAATTTATTAAGTAAGAATGGACGCCCACATCGTCTTAACCATGCACGATGAAATTATTGTCGAGGCCAAAGGCGAAAGATGCTGATGATGTCAAAGATTTGATGGAAAACTGCCTAACCCAGGCTTTCAAGGGCGTCATCCAAGAGATGTTTTTCGCTGTTGAAGCGAGGAGTGCGGATAGCTGGGTGAGTTAGGGGGTGGCTCTCTATTGGAATGGTGTGATTTGCCTATCAAAACTAATTTATGCGGTGAGTGCGTGGGTGAGATATAGCAGATAGCGAAAGCCTTAAAGGCAGGTTTTCTCCTAAGGGGTAAACTGCTTCCTGCTCATATCTCTGACTGGATCGATATAGGTGGGGATTCTCATGTGAGCCACGAGGCGAAGTCAATCAGCGTAGACGAAAAGCGGCCCCGAAAGGAATTCCAGCGCTATCCCAAAGTTGGGGGATTCTTTAGTCGGCTGCTCTATGCGCTTGACTTTCCCTTTGGCCTTGATTATGTGGGGAGTGAAGGGCTTCGCCTGGTCAGGCTGGAATTTGAAAATGAAGTCTGCAATATCGTCAGGTTGCAGTATAGGTGCGGTCTCGGACATATGCAGGCCGCCAAAGCTGATGTCTGTCATAACGGCCCGGCTTGAAAATGAATTTTCCGAACCTTGCAATTGTGCCTGATATTCAAATTGTAAGGATATATAGAACCGGGGGAATAGACGCCGCTCCATGAAACACTCTTACTACCTGAGATTATGGCGGCCCTGGCCACCGCCGTTTAAAAATGGTTTAGGGAGCCCTCTCAAGGATTTTAGCCCCGACAAGTTTTCTTTTTGTGGCCGAATTGTCTCGTGGGACAAATTTCTATTTCATGGTAATCTTGAAACCCTGAGGGCCGATGTTCAACTGCACCCCCTGCTGCACCGCATTCAGATTAATAATAACGCCCCTCTGGTTCTGCATGGTCAGACCGGCCGCGCCTCCGGCCAGGGCAATGCCCGCCCCTGCGGCCGCATAGTTTCCCGCAAACTGGGAAACATTGCTCAAGTTGTAGACGTTGCCCACCGCGCTGATGGAGGCAATGCCGACGTTGCCCACGCTGAGCCCGTCAATCTTGAAGACATAGCTTTTGCCTTTGTACCTCAAAACGCCACTCCCCGAACTGAAACCGATACCCGCGGCCACGCTGGTCATATCAATAGATACCGTACCGAGCGGGTAGTACGTTCTCTGGGCGGTTCCAGGTGTGACCGCCACCAAAAGCAGCACCACCATCGCCAGACTGAGAAGAATCCTCTTTGTGCGCATTATCTACCGTCCCTCCTTGGGAAAAATTTATATGATCTCGTGATTATAAATTAAGGGCCTGCCGCACAAAGTCAAGCTCACTATTCCCTCAGTCCAGATTTTTGGAAAGGCGCTTTCCGAAGAAACATGACCATAGAACAAGCCAGAATTTTCAGAAATAAGTTTTTCAAGGCGTATCGAGTATAAGTGACAGTCGGGCCGAAAAATGATTTAGTTTACTCGTTGGGTCGGCGGCGGGTTAACGGAATAAGGATACAGAAACGAACCTGAGGGGATATTGTCAAATCAAGTCTGATTAAGGACACCAAAATATATAGAGGGAAGTTAATCCGTATAGATAAAAAACGGCCCCGAAAGGAATTCCAGCGCTATCCTAAAATTGGAGGATTCTTTAGTCGGCTGCTCTATGCGCTTGACTTTCCCTTTGGCCTTGATTGTGTGGGGAATGAGGGGATGCACCTTATCAGGCTGGAATTTGAAAATGAAGTCTGCAATATCGTCAGGTTGCAGTATAGGTGCGGTTTCGGACATATGCAGGCCGCCCATGCTGAAGTTTTTCATAACGGCCCGGTTTGAAAAGGAGTCTTCCGAACCCTGCAATTGTGCCTGATATTCAAATTGCAAGGATATATCGATCTGGGGGAATAGTCGCCGCTCCATGAACCACCCTACTACCCGGCGCTTAGTCATGCGGATGGAATTTTGAAAAAATTTTGTAGGAAGGACAGATGATCTCGGTACTGCTGAGCCTGGATATGATCCGGCTTCCCGCTCTCCGTTAAATCTCTGAAGATTCCCTGGATGAGGGGTTTGTCGCCGTATTCCACTTTATTGGTGACAAAATTGACCGGCACCCTTCGGTCGTTTTTCCTGATCATCCGGGAATTGGCCTGATGGCTCCTGCCCGTTTGGAATACTTTTTCCAAGGTGGATCGGCTCCTCTCAAGCTCTTCCTTGGGAAAAACTTGGGTATGGTTCATGGTTAAAAGTTCCGCTCCGGAAAAGCCTATCAGTCTCTCCATCTTCTTGTTGGCGTCCAAAAAAGTCTCCATGGTATCCAAGAGCAGACGTTCCACATTTCCCATCTTAACCTGCTTGATGACATTGTTGAGATTATCCGCTAAATTTTCCTGGAGCGATTGATATTTATATAATATTAATGATGCTATTATGTTAACCGCCAAACAAGACGAAATCATTATGGTCCTTTCATAATCCCCAAAGGATATACTTGGAAATAAAAGATTTATTAATAACTTAAAAGACAAGATAACACTTAAGATTAATAATGATATCGAAATTGACTTCAGGACTTGATTGCGCTTAATTTTGCTGCAATTGTTTTCAATTATATCTAACTGCATAAAATTCTTTTCCATTCCCGATTCGTCCTTGAAGAAATTTCTGTGCTTTTCCATGGTTCTCTCCATCTTGGTGCTCCACAGTTGCTGCAGCTTAACATGGCGAATTGCAGTTTCGGTCTCTATTCTCGGCTTCCGTTAGCGAATTGTATGAGAAGACCCTCTTTATCTGATTGATTTGCCGATGCTTCCTTGGCTTTGATGATAATATGCTTCATCGGCAGGAAAAGGTAAATCAGGATTTCCCTGATATTTGCCTTCGATAATCATGAATTTGGACAGGAGGATGGAGGGGATTATAAAAGAATGTTTAGATGGCGTTTCATAAAATCATTCCTAAATGCCTTTTAAATTAGATATTATGATTGCTGACTCGGGGGGAAATTAGGTGATATTGGAGAAAAGATAAGAGATAGATATTAGTTGGGGATCAGACGGATTTTTATATTAAGCGGGTAGATAATAATTGACTGTTGTTATTCCCAAAAGATAGAGAGCAGATAATTAATAAATTAATATGAGATTAATATATTATCGAAATAATTAATCCCAGTAATGTAGTAATGACGGGCATTATAAGGAAACAATTAATAAATTAACGCAATTTACTATAAAAAAGGTTAGAAAATATTTTAGTATAATATATATAAATATAATATTGAAATTATATAAAAGAAATTTGTTGAAAACTCGTTAATATATTAATTTATTGAGACAACTTATTGATATTAAGATATAATACGAATTAATTATCTTGCTGAAATATGAGTATTTGTTAATTTATTTTCTGTATGTCTTTTCGGATAGCCACTCCGATATCGGTAGTGCCTATCTTTTTTAAAGGTAAATTATTTTTGAAATCTCCAGACATACGCTTGTAACATTTATTGAGCTCGGAAATGAGGCACCCCCCCATGGTTGCGTATCAAATTTGCATAAGGTGATTCGACAAACAAGCAGAAAATACGACCCTATTTAATATCCTAAGAAAAGATGCTCTTTAAAAATTCAATGATATATTCCTTTATTATATTATCATCGATCTTATCTATCTCAATTATTTGCTCTTTTGCCATATTATTATTTGTTGCAATTATCTTAATCTTTGGTTTAAATATATCATCATGTCTTATTTTAAATTCACCAATAACAGGCGTTGGTTGCCTTCCTAAAACAATTGATAAGATTATCTCATTATACTTTATTTTTTTTCCAGAAATACCATAAATTGTTGTGGGGGCCTTAATTTCACAACGCATATTTTCCGCTTTGACACCACCTTGTAGTGATTTATGAGTTTCCAGGAGCATATTATAACTTTGTGACATAATTGGATTTATGAGGTCGACGTATTTGTTTTGCTGGTCTCTTATATCCTCGTTTAGGCGTTTATCATTTTGTGCCTTAATCTCTTCTTCACGCTTAACAATTTCCAGATATTCTTTAATATAATTCATTACGTTATCCTTCCTTTATTGGTCTCTCGAAGTTGCTGAAATGTTAGCTGGCGAATTGCAGTTCCGGTCTCTATTCTCGCCTTCCGTTAGCGAATTGTCTGAAAAGGTCTCCTTACCTGATTGATTTGCCTATGCTTCTTTGGCTTTAATGATAATATGGGTCATCGGAGGGAAAAGATAAATCGGGGTTTCCCTGGTATTGGCCTTCGATAAATATGAATTTGGGACAGGAAAATGTAGGGGATTATTGAAAAATGTTTAAAGATAGCGTTTCAGAAGATCATTCCTGAAATGCCGTTTAAATTGGATATTAGGATTGCTGATTCTTGGGGAAATTAGGTGGGAATTAGCCTAGGAAAAGCGGCGGGTTAACGGAAAAAGGATACAGAAACCAACCTGCGGGGGATACTGTCAAATCAAGTCTGAGTCAGGACACCTAAAACCAATATAGCTTCACCCGCTTTTAGTGCTTCATCCGTTTACCGACATGAGCGAAATTCAATATCTGCTCTGTCAAAAATACCGGCTCTTCCTCTGGCACAAAATGTCCACTTTCTTCGGCAATGACACCCTTGAGATTGTCAGACTTTTGCATCATTGCCTTGAATAGATTATCCGAAACTCCGTATCGCCCCGCAACAGTAAGGATCGGCATGGGGAACTTCCTGTCTGCATAAGCCGTGAGAAACTTGGCGTCGTCAGTCAATGTGCGATAGTAATTAAACCCGGCAGTCATCCCTCCTGGACTGGCGTAGTGCTTAGCATACTCATCGAGTGCATCTTGGGTTATTGCATCTTTCTGGTGCAGCCACTTCGTCATTTGTGCTGAAATGTATTCTTGTTCTCGCCCTTTGGTCAGCATCTCTGGGAATTCCGCAGCCATATGAAAACCATAGTGCCACATCCCTCCCTTTGCGGGATCCATATTCTCAGTTCCGGGCGGCATGCAATCCACCAATATGAGTTTCGTCACAAGTTCGGGGTACAACAAACTTAGCACATAAGCAACTTTTCCGCCCATATCGTGGCCCACGACAATTGCTGATCTTTCTCCTAAATGCTTAATTAGTGCTGCAACATCGTTGGCAATAGTGTGCTTGTCGTATCCAGTCTGTGTTTTCTCTGAAAGCCCCAAGCCTCGCAAGTCTGGAGCAACAACAGTAAACTTGCTCGCAAGAGCTGGCATAACCTTACGCCACTCATACCAAGTCTGCGGCCAGCCATGGAGAAGAATAAGCAGAGGGCCTTCTCCCATCTTTACGTAATGCATGCGAATGCCATTCACATGAGCGAACTGACTCTCTGCGCCTTTGGGCAGATTTGTAGCCTTAGACGAGAGAGCAAGGCATGGCAGGATTAATGAAATTAATAATATATTAAGTGGCTTCATTTTATATAGTTAGGTTGCGCCGAGTTTAACACCGAATAAGTTTCTCTTTTTGTAGCCCAATCACTTGCTGAATGAACGGTAGCCCGAGTTTCCCTCAAAATATATCTTTTTTGCAGATTTTCAACATACCAGCCCCTTGGTTCGCAGACTACTACCTCCGGGCAAGGTAAGAAACTCTGGCTCCGACTTTGATCCGCAAATTGGATCGTCGGAGTGGGTGGGACGGCAGCGGGTTAATTTTTCTTAGATGCTGCCTGGATATGTTCCGGCTTCAGGAGCTCCGTTAAATCTCTGACGATTCCCTGGATGATGGTTTTGCCGCCGTATTCCACTTTACTGGCGACAAAATTGACCGGCACCCTTTTGTTGTCCTTCCTGATTATCCAGCCATTGGCCAGATCGCTCTCGCCCGTTTGGACTACTTTCAGGGTGGGCCGGCTCCTCTCATCTGCCATGAAGAAAACTTGGGTAAGGTTCATGGTTAAAAGTTCCGCTTCGGAAAAGCCTAACAGTCTCTCCATCTTCTTGTTGGCTTCCAAGAAATTCCCGTCGGTATCCAAGAGCAGAATTCCTTCACTGACATTCTCCACCAGACTCCGATATTTCTCTTCGGCTACCCGTAAATCATTGGTATAATGCCGGCGTTCTTCTCTTTCCATCTTAAACTGCTTGATGACATTGTCTAGATTATCCGCTTTTATTCCGAGGCGGTACTCTAAATTTTCCAGGAGCGATTGATATTTATATAATATTAATGATGCGGCTAAGTTAACCGCCAAACAAGATGAAATCATTGTAGTCATTTCATAATACCCAGGAGATATGCTTGGAAATAAGAGAATTATTAATAACTTAAAAGACAAGATAACACTTAAGGTAAATAATGATATCGAAATTAACTGCAGGACTCTATTACGCTTAATTTGGCTGGAGTTGTCTCCAAATATATCTAAATGCATGAAACTCGCTTCAATCCCGGACTCGTCTTTGAAGAAATTTCTGTGCTTTTTCATGGTTCTCTCCATTTTGGTTCTTCACAGTTGCTGCAAGGTAGCATGGCGAATTGCAGTTCCGGCCTCTATTCTCGGCAATGACGCCGGCCCGGTCAGTGGCCGGCCTTTCCATCCACACTATAAACCCTGTAGCCATGAACCAGGAGGCCTGATTCAACCCCTGGCCTTTTATCCGAAGTTAACCCCGACACCGTTCCACTGGCGGTCCAGGTTAAGCATCAACTGCCGGCGCCGCCGACGGCGTTGGAGGCCGAATTGAACTGACCGCTCAGGTTGGTACCCAGGCTGGTCAGCGCGAGGATGCACACCAACGCGATCATTGCCAGCAGCAGGCCATACTCCACCATAGTGGCGCCACATTCGTCCTTGAAGAAATTTCCGAGCTTTTCCATGGTTCTCTCCTTCTTGCTGTTTTACAGTGGCTGAAAAGTTAGCATGGTAAATTCAGTTCCGGTCTCTGGCCTCGGTTTCCTTTAGCGAATTGTTTGACTAGGCCCTCCTTATCTGATGGATTTGCCGATGCTTCTTTGGCTTTGATGGTAATATGGGTCATCGGTGGGAAAAGGTAAATCAGGATTTACCTGATATTTCCCTTCGATAAGTATGAATTTGGGGACAGGAGAACGCAGGGGATTTTAGAAAAATGTTTAGATGGCGTTTCAGAAGATCATTCCTGAAATGCCGTTTAAATTGGATATTAGGATTGCTGACTCGGGGGGAAATTAGGTGGGAATTAGCCTTCGAAAAGCGGAGGGTTAACGGAAAAAGGATACAGAAACCAAACTGCGGGGATACTGTCAAATTAAGTCTGATTCAGGACACTTAAAATTATTGGATTTTGAATCGAATGACATAATAATCCCTTACGTTTTTAGCCAAAGGGAACAAACTACCAACAGGGATATTCTCAAAGAAAGATAAGCCCATAGGTTCAGTTCTGCATTCTAAAACAGTAAATTGGATATTCATGTTAAATATCCGTGGATAAAGTCCTGTTATCTGAGAATCGTCTTCATAAAGAATCCCCTTAAAGAAATCCATAATTGGTTTAACAAACCTATCTGCATCTGCAAGTTTATCTTTGTTAGTTGTGAAAACATCAATAAATAGATATGTAGGAAATTTTACAGGTTTTTTTACTATATGGGCGATTTGTGAAAGTATGCTTCGCTAAATATTCTTTTGTCTCATAAGGCTACACTTACTTCTTTCAGAATAAGGTCTTCCATCCATAATAATAGCGATAGTTCTATCTTTGATTCTAAGAATAGGAAATATCAAAGGTATCTCTTCAAGATTATTAAGCCAAGAAATTATTTCATTATGCGAAATTGACCTAATAACATTTGTTCCTTTATACTTATCAATACTAATTATATTCTCCCATGGACATATTTCAATTATTTCCCAATCTTGCCAGTCGTCTGATTCGATAGCCTCCTTGATCCAACTGGAATTTTGGCAGAGGAAAAGCATGTCCTTAGTGAATCTAATACCTTGTTCATAATTCATAGACTCAACATGTGTAAAATCGGGAAAAACTATATAGTCTAATTGCTTAAGACTCAAATCATCTTTCATCCTCATTCCATTAAAGAGAAATGATTCCGTCATCTATTTAACCTAAGTTGCCATATCAATGTTGGTGGAACTTTTTGGAGAGAGATCTCCTTATTTTTTTTGACATAGTGGGTAAATTAGGGTAAGCATGTGTATTAATTTTCCAATTTCTGAGTTTTGTCAAGGAAATTGTTAAATGAACCAGAGCCAAGGGAAGGCTGTGAAAATTACCAAAGAGATATTTCAGATAGGTGGTACCCAACTCACATCGTCTGAAGATGCCGCTATCTATCTAATCAATTTCGATGGTCATGCGGCTTTAGTGGATGCCGGTTGTGGTGATGCTCAAGACAGGCTTTTAGCCAATATCAGGTCTTGTGGGATCAAACTTGAGCAGATTGCATACCTGCTCCTCACTCATTGCCATTATGATCACACCGGGGGCGTCAAGGCTTTGAAAGACCTGCTCAAATGTCAGATTGTGGCTCATGAATTAGACGCTCCATTTCTTGAGCAGGGTGATAATGTGGTCACTGCTGCAAACTGGTATGGAACCAAGATTCAGCCCTTTCAAGTTGATCATAAAATTTCTGGCAGTCAGGAAGAGATTTCATTAGGAGGCAGGGTCATTCAAGCTATACACACCCCTGGACATTCTCCGGGATCGATGGTTTATTTGACCGAATCGGAGGGAATGAAGGTTCTGTTTGGGCAAGATATTCATGGACCGCTGCATCCGGATCTGAAATCGAATGCGGTAGATTACCAGCGCTCGTTGGCATTGATGCTTTCACTGGAAGCCGATATTCTGTGCGAAGGGCATCACGGGGTTTATCGGGGGAAGAAGGAAGTGGCGGATTTTATAAGGTATTTTATGTCCGCATGATTAGAGTTCCTCACCCTTCTGACTATCGGTAATGTCCTGAACGGTTCCCAAAATTCTTCAACACCTGATAGTTCTGGGTAGGTTGGCCGTCCTGATCCAAAAGGAGCCGGTAAAAGGGGAAATCGATCTCCAGTACCGGAAAATGTTCAAAATACTCTTTGGAGCTATCTACCGGCGGGACTTCTTCGATAAAGGTTTTTCCGGCGATTATCCTGGCTCGCTTGGTTGTCCGCCCCTCATAGCGGTCTTTGGAATAAATTTGTCCGATCCAGCTGGCATACCGATCACTGGCCATCCCGATGAAAACTTGGGGGTGGAGGTTGCGGAAATGGAAGGTTTCCGGATTGGTCTCGGGATTGGAAGGCATGAATTTAGTTTAAAGGGAAAATGGGGGGTTGCTCAAATGGATAGGGGAGGGTTTAGGGGAACTTTTGATATCCAATTCATATCGGTACACTAAGCTTCCCATTGAAGGCCTTCCCTCCCCCCCCTGGGAAGGGACTGCCCGATGTGATATGAATTTCCCATCTCGGTTAGTCATACACCGAACTGCCAACATTCTTTCAATGAGGAGTCCCCCAAGATAATGTCCGCTCTCGCCCAAGAATATGCCGTCCTGGATGTCCCTGAAGTGCTCTTGAGCCTCTTTCACCCCCGGCCGGAGTTAGGCAATATGCTAACCTCTGCCCAAGAGATACTCATCCCGGTGGACCCCGGGGTGGCGATCGGCGGACGTTTTTATGCTGCGGGGGCAACGGAACCAACCCTTCTATTCTTTCATGGCAACGGGGAAATCGTGGCGGATTACGAGGATCTGGGGGCGCTATACACCCAGCAAGGGCTCAATTTCTTTCCCGTGGATTATCGTGGTTATGGCCGCTCTACCGGAACCCCAACTGTGACCGCCATGATGCGCGACTGTCATGTTATTTTTGCCTTTGCCCAGAAATGGCTAAACAAAAAGGGATTTTCCGGCCCCCTGGTGGTCATGGGTCGCTCTTTGGGGAGTGCCTCCGCCCTGGAGTTGGCTTCCCTGCATCAAGACCGGCTTGACGGTCTTATCGTCGAGAGCGGCTTTGCTTACGCCGGGCCTCTGCTCAAACTTTTGGGTGTGGACGTGCAAGCCTTAGGGTTCAAAGAAGAGACGGGATTTCGAAATGTGGAGAAAATCAGACATTGGAAAAAGCCTCTCCTCATCATCCACGCCGAACTTGACCACATCATCCCTTTTGCCGAGGGGCAGGCTCTTTATGAGGCTAGTCAATCACCGGAAAAAACTTTCATCAAAGTGGCTGGCGCCAACCACAACGATATCCTGGCAGTCGGCTTTGCCGCTTATATGGAGGCGGTGGCTCGTTTGGGTGTCCTGGTAAAACGCGAGAAAACAAAATAACCTGCATTCTAAGCCTATCAAACTTCAAAGGCTGGGATCACCAACGGGTTTTGCCAAAAGGTCCTTCATCCCGGCCTTGGCTAACCTGTCTTTTAACCTATGAAGGTCATATCTGCAATTTCTAAGGGCCAACAGCCTTCGCTGTTTTCTCACTGGCAACTGGCCTCGCACCTTGTGGCCGGTCGATAGGAGCCGGATGAACCGAGAGGTTCACGTCCGGAACTGTGAGGGCGTGGGGGTGAGATTTCTTCACGCTACTCGACGCCGCCATTATTGAATACCTTTTCCCACCGCAGGATTCTTTGGCTGCTTTCCAGTTGCCACGCCCGGCGGTGGTATGTCCATGCAGCCTCGGCTTTTCCTCTGGCACACCACTACCGATCAGTGCTGGCCTGGGGTCCTTAAGCTCCATCATAGAGAGGTATCTTGGTTCTGGGGTGTGGTATGCGAAATTTTTTAAAAAATTACTTTTTCAAGGAAACTTGTGCTATCATTGCGTCGACGAGAGGATTCGGCTTCAAGAACAAAAACTTTGGGAGATTTTTCCCGAGCAAGACGTCCCAAAAACCTTTTTTGGATTGCGGTGGCCAAGGCTGCTGCATAATCTCGGGTAAAGGAGCTTTTAGCCGACTTTTTCTGAGCAGTCTCCGGGGGGAACTTTATGCCAAATTTTCCGGGAAGCGCCCTCAGGGAGCTGCTGGTCGGATTTTTCTGAAAGGAGATAGCTTATCATGGTGGCTGACAAAGAGATCAGCTCCTGGGACATCCTCCGGGAACCGAATCGCATCCTGCTGGAGGAAGATTATAGTCCCGACTTGGAACTGTTGATTTATCTGCTTAGCTGGGCGGTGGAAATCGGTCTCTGCATCACCTTGGCCATTTCCTATCTGCGGGGCTGAACGGCAAAATCGGCATCTGTAACATGTCATAGATTTCTAACAATAATAATTGAAATTAATCTTTAACAGACTTATAATATCTAAGGAAAAACCTAAAAGATCAGAAATAACTCAGACATTTTTTCAACTCGTTCCCAAGTTGCACTTGGGAACGAAAATGACTCCCAAGCTTAGCCTGGCGTTAATAGAGGACATTCCCAAGCTCAGCTTGGGAACGAGAAAATAATTATTGTTAGGGAGTTTTGATGTGAAGGATCCTCATGAAGTAACTGAAAGAAACGAACTGCCACCTGCAATCGAGTATTACAAGAATAGCTTTCCTCGTGATATAGAGTTAGCATTGGATCCATCTCCATTCCATCGCGACCGAATCTCAATAGTCAGTTTACTCCCTGAGCAAGCTCGATCATTTGGCTCGATGCGGTCGCCGCACTTATTCTTATTTTGTTTCTTTTTCAGCAGTCTGCTTGACCAAGCTATACATTCTGGGCTAAGAGCTGAGCATCCCTATTTTGACGAGATAGCAAGGTATCCCAAAATTGTTGGTATTCTTTCCACCTATTGGCACAACATCCACCCCATTACACTGCTTATGGCTGCTACGTTTCAGATATCCACAAATGGTGCAGAACGCGCAACCAAAGACTTCGAGAATCTAAGTGACTTCTTTATCGAAGACTACTGTGATTTCTTTATGAAACAATACTCAAACCTAACTGGCCGACTAGAAACAAATGTTGAACGCCTACAAGCCTGCATTTCTATTTTAAGTGAGATAAGCTCAGCTCTGGCAATCTTATTCTGTCCCAATACCATTAGGCCTTATTCAAGTGAAGAGGCAAATCAGGAACTAGTGGCAAAATGGGTTGCTCACTTCCGAAACAACGTGAATATGAAGCTTAAAACACTTAAACAGCCGTCTCCCTAACACACCGGTGACGCTGACCACTAAAAAGAGCGGCGGCTGAGTTACAAAACGTTAACCCCTTCCCTTTGCTCTACCGCCTCGGAATCCTATGCCCCTCGACCGAGTGATCCCCGTAAAATCCTTGCTATTTCTGCTACTTACGCGCGGCTTGAAGCAAAATAATTGATATTTGATATGGTTATCGTAGGGGCGGGGTTTCCCCGCCCTTGGCAAACCCACAGGCCGGAGGCCTGTGCCACTAAGACGCCGTCCCTACCAAACCGCCCAAACCCCAGGCCCCGGCGCCCGCGCCCCAGCTTACTCGGTTCCTGGAATATGGTTCAGGAGCCGTACGCAGTTGGCGATCTCAGGCGGGACTACCCGGCGCCCGTGCTTCCAACTTCGAACGCCAGCCAGGCTCAGGGCGGAGGGTGCTCATTCGCCGAACGGCGCACCACCCTCCGGGTCGCAGGCTTTAGCCCCACCGGCACAGGCAGAGATGCCTGCGCCACCTGAGCGGGACGCCTGCGCCACCTGGGTGGTCCGCCCCCACGCTGAGCGAAACCGCCAGGGCGCCTGTTCAAAAATCCCCAATTCCTTGCCGCTAATGAGAGGTTAATCAGAGAGTCAGCCCTAAGAATAAATTTGGCAGGCCCCGTCACAAACTCCTTGACTAAAATTTTTCGTCTGGGTATAAAGGGCAAGGTTGTGCCAAAAAGCACAAGGAGGCGGTCTTGGAAATCCCGCAGGCCTTGAGCGATTTCTCCTTCGTCCTGGTCTTCCTGATAGGGGCCGCCCTGTTCGCCCTGGGCCCCATCATCCTGGCCCACCTGATTGCCCCCCGGAGTTATGGAGCCGCCCGCGGCGACATTTATGAGTGCGGTATGCCGGTCATCGGCAGCGCCTGGATTCAGGTGGCGGTCATCTATTATCTGTTCGCCCTGCTGTTCCTGGCCTTTGACGTGGACGTGCTCTTCCTCTTCCCGGTCTTGCTGGCTTACGGCAAGGGCTACGCCTGGCGGGACTTTGTGGAAATCACCATCTTCATCGGCATTCTGTCCCTGGTCCTGGTTTATGCCTGGCGCAGAGGAGTCTTCAGTTGGAAGCGAAAACAGGTGACCCCTTAATCCGCCTGGGCCTCCTGGAAGAAGCCCTGAACCTGGCCAGGGCCAACTCCCTGTGGCCCCTGACCTTCGGCCTGGCCTGCTGCGCCATCGAAATGATGGCCGCGGGTATGGCCCGTTTCGACCTGGACCGCTTCGGGGCCGGGGTCTTTCGCCCCTCTCCCCGGCAATCGGACTTGATGCTGGTGGCCGGCACCATCTCCAAGAAGATGGCCCCCGCAGTGGTGCGCCTCTATGAGCAGATGCCGGCCCCCAAGTGGGTGATCGCCATGGGCAACTGCGCCATCTCCGGCGGCCCCTTCTACTACCCGAACCAATACGCCATCATCCCCGGCGCCGACCTGATCATCCCGGTGGATGTCTACATCCCCGGCTGCCCGCCCCGGCCTGAGGCCATCCTCGAAGCCATCCTCATGCTGGAAGAGAAGATCACCAAACGGGGCCGTCTCAGGAAGTTCAGAGATGCTAAAAGATAAGCTCAAAGCGGCCCTGGCCCCCTTGAACCTGGCGCAGGTGAGCGACGGCGATTACGCCAAGACCGGCTATCACCTGGAGGTGGCCGCCGGGCCCGAGCAGATGCCGGCCGTGGCCCAGGCCATGCTGGACCAGGGCTGCTTTCTGGAATCATTCACCGCGGTGGACTTGCGGGAATCCTTCACCCTGGTCTATCACTTCGCCAGCTTTGATGAACTGTGCCGCACTGTGGTGCACGCCTCCCTGATGAAAGAGACGAAAGAGGCCAAGGGGGCCCAGGCGCCCACCATCTCCCGGGTGTACCCGGGGGCGGATTGGTACGAACGGGAGGTCTATGACCTCTTCGGCATCAAGTTCGCCGGACACCCCAACCTGAAACGCCTGCTGCTGCCGGAAGACGCCGATTTCCATCCCTTGCTGAAAGACTTTGGAGCCGAACCGGGCAATGATTGAGATAGGAATAGAAGAAAAGACCTATACCCTCAACCTGGGTCCGCAACATCCCAGCACCCACGGGGTCCTGCGGGTGCTCCTGGAGATGGACGGGGAGTACATCACCAAGGCCGAACCGGTCATCGGCTACGGCCACCGGGGCCACGAGCACATGGCCGAGAATCGCAACTACCAACAGTTCCTGCCCAACATGGGCCGGGTGGATTACCTGCACGCCCTGGCCTACAACCAGGGCTACTGCATGGCGGTGGAAAAACTGGTCGGCCTCACGGTGCCGGAGCGGGGGGAGTTCATCCGGGTGATTTTAAGCGAACTCAACCGCATCTCCTCCCACCTGGTGTGGATCGGCGCCTATCTCCTGGACCTGGGGGCCTTCACCCCCATCCTCTATGCCTTCGATGACCGGGAACATATCCTGGACCTGCTGGACCGGATCACCGGTTCCCGCCTCACTTACTGCTTCTACCGCTTCGGCGGGGCGCCCCGGGACCTCGACGAGGAGTTCATCACCGGCGTCCGGGCCTTTATCAAGCGCCTGCGCAGCCGCTTCCGGGATTACGAGTCGCTGGTGACCAAGAACGCCATCTTCATCAACCGCACCCGCGACGTCGGTGTGATCACCAGGGACCAGGCGGTGAAATACGGCCTCACCGGCCCCACCCTCCGGGGCAGCGGCATCGCCTACGACATCCGCAAGAGCGAGCCCTATTCCGCCTACCCGGCCTTCGACTTCCAGATCCCCATCGGCGAGAAGGGCGACGTCTTCGACCGTTATCTCGTCCGCATCCTGGAAATGGAGCAGAGCCTGCGGATCATTGAACAGGCCCTGAACCAGCTCCCCAACGGTCCCATCATGGCGGACAAGGTGCCCAAACGCCTGAAACCCGCCGCGGGTGAGGTCTATCAGGCGGTGGAGAGCGCCCGGGGCGAATTCGGCTGCTATATCGTCAGCCAGGGCGATATCAAACCCTACCGCATCAAACTCCGGGTGCCGTCCTTCGGCAATCTCAGCATCCTCCCCGAGGTGGCGGTGGACACCCTGGTGGCCGACCTGGTGGCCATCCTGGGCTCGGTGGACGTGGTGATCCCGGAAATCGACCGCTAGCCATCTAAGGGCGGAATTATGGAACTGTTGGCGTCATATTGGGCAACGGAAGCAGGAAGGATGATCATCGGCCTCATCGGGGTCATCGCCCTGGTTGCGACGAACGCCCTGTTTCTCATCTGGATGGAGCGCAAGGTCTCGGCCCACATGCAGCTCCGCCTGGGGCCCATGGAAGTGGGGCCCCACGGCGCGGTGCAAACGGTGGCCGACGCCCTGAAACTCATGGGCAAGGAGCTCATCACCCCGGAAGAGGTGGACCGGCCCGTCTACTGGCTGGCCCCTATCGTCATCTTCCTGCCGGTGTTGCTCGCCTTCCTGGTGATCCCCTTTTCCCGGTCCCTGATCATCAAGGACATGAACGTGGGGATCGTGCTGATCCTGGCCTTTTCCACCCTGACGGTCCTGGCCCTCCTTATGGCCGGCTGGTCTTCCAATAATAAATACTCAGCCTTCGGGGCCATCCGTGCGGTGGCCCAAAATGTGGCTTACGAAATCCCCCTGCTCATCACGGTGATGAGCGTGATCCTGATGGTGGGCTCCTTCAAGCTCTCGGACATCGTGGCGGCCCAGGGCTCTTACTGGTTCGTCCTGGTGCAGCCCCTGGCCTTTATCCTGTTTATTACTTGCGCCACTGCCGAAACCAACCGGAACCCCTTCGACCTGCCGGAAGCGGAGTCGGAGCTGGTGGCCGGGTTCCACACGGAATATACCGGCATGCGCTTTGCCATGTTCTTCCTGGCGGAATACACCAACATGTTCATCACCTCGGCGGTGGCCGCCGTCCTCTTTCTGGGGGGTTGGCGGGGCCCCATCCTGCCCGGGGTGGTCTGGTTTCTCCTGAAGGTCTACGCCCTCATCTTTCTGATGATGTGGTTTCGCTGGACCTTCCCCCGGGTACGCTTCGATCAGTTGATCACCGTGGCCTGGAAGGTCTTGATTCCCCTGGCCTTCGCCAATCTGCTGATCACCGCCCTGGTATTGAAACTCAGATGAGCGGCCGCTGAAGGTTGACTGAGCCATGATGACCTATTTCAAAGAGATTGCCGTGGATTTCTGGAGCCTGCTGGCGGGCATGGCGGTGACTATCCGTTATTTCGTCAAACCCCCGGTCACCGTCCAATACCCCCGGCAGAAGATCGAGATGAGCCCGGCCTACCGGGGCTATCCCCGCTTGCTCCTCGATTCCGAGACCCAGACGCATCGCTGCATCGCCTGCGAGATGTGCGCCCGCATCTGCCCCTCCCAGCTCATCTCGGTGGCAGGGACCAAGCTGCCGGGGGCCAAGCAGAAGGTGCCCTACACTTACGTCCACGAGTACTACTACTGCAGTCTCTGCGGCCTGTGCCTCGAGTCCTGCCCCACCACGGCCCTGGAATTTTCCCAGGAATACCGCCTGGCGGGTTTTCGCCGGGAGGATGCAGTCATCGATCACCTGGCCCTCTTGCGAGAGCGCCAGCAGGCCGCCGGTTTACCCCTCACCCCCATTCCCACCGCGGAGGAGATAGCCGCGGCGGCGGCCGCCGAGGCGGCCGCCCGGGAAGCCCGGGAGAAAGAAACCGCGGCCAAGGCGGCCCAGGCCAAGGCCGCCAAACCCGTCCAGGCCCCGGAGGAGGGCAAGTCCCCCAAGGCAACGCCTGAAGAGGTCAAAGAATGAGCGCCTGGTTAAGCCCGCAGCACCTGGCCGCCGCCGCCTTTGTCCTGGTGATGGCCCTGACCATCCTGGGCGCCTTGATTGCGGTGGCGGCCCGCAAGATCTTTCATAATGTCTTGGGGCTGGCCCTGGCGCTGTTCGGGGTCTCCGGCCTCTTCGTCTATCTAAATAGCCCCTTTGTGGCCCTGATGGAGATCCTCATCTACGTGGGGGCCATCTGTATCGCCATCTGCTTTGCGGTGATGCTTTCCGAACCCCAATACCTGCCCCGGCCTCCCCGGAATCCCCTGAAGATCCAGGCAGCCCTGGTGGGCGCCCTGGCGGTCTTCATCTTCCTGGGAATGCTGCTGAAAAAGACCACCTGGGTCCCAGCCCCGGAGCGCAGCTCCGATTGGTCGGTCACCACCCTGGGGCATTACCTCCTGACCAATTATTCCCTGATCTTTGAATTGATCTCCCTGCTCTTGCTGGTGGCCATGCTGGGGGCCATGGTCACGGCCCGGGGCGGCCGCAGCCGCGGCCGCAGGGCTCTCAAGGGGTGACCGATGCTGCTCTTTAACCAGTTGCAGACTTACCTCTATCTGGCCCTGGTGCTCTTCGCCATCGGCCTTTACGGGGTGCTGGCGCGGCGCAATCTGATCGCGGTGCTCATTTCGGTGGAACTCATGCTCAACGCCGCCAGCCTCAACTTTATGGCCTTCAACCGCTTCCTGGCTCCACATCCGGCGGTGGGCCAGATCATCACCCTGTTCATCATGGCGGTGGCGGCCGCGGAAGCCGCCATCGCCCTGAGTATCATTATCGCGGTGTACCGTAAGCTGACCACCGTGAATATCGATCAAGCCACGGAACTGAGGGGTTAACCATGGGCTCGTGCGATCCGATCCTCTGGGGCTGTCTCCTGACGGTATTTTTGCCGCTGACGGCCTTTGGTCTGATCATGATCTTCACCAGGAATCGGCCCCACCTCTCGCTGGCCATCTCCCTGGTGGCCTCCACTATCCCCCTCATTATTGCCTGGAGCTTTTTCTTCAAGCTGGGGAGCCTGGAAGAACCCATCATCTACAACTTCAACTGGCTGGTCTCGGACATGGTCAAGGTGCCCTTCGGTTTCCTCCTGGACCCCACCAGCCTGGTAATGCTCTGTATCGTGGCCACCATCAGTTGGCTGGTGCAGGTCTACTCCATCGGTTACATGGCCGGCGACCCGGGTTTCGGGCGGTACTACGCCTTCCTCTCCCTCTTTGCCATGTCCATGCTTGGCATAGTGGTCTCCAGCGCCCTCTTGCAGCTTTACATCGCCTGGGAGCTGGTGGGCCTGTCCTCCTACCTGCTCATCGGCTTCTGGTATGAGAAATTCTCCGCCTCGGAGGCCGGGAAAAAGGCCTTTGTGGTCACCCGCTTCGGCGACATCGGCTTCTTCATGGGCCTGGTGTTCCTGACCTTATTCTACGGCAGCCTGGATATCGCCACGGTTAACGCCGCGGCGGTGGCCAAAGCCATGCCGCCCTGGCTGCTCACGACCTCGGCCCTGCTGATCTTTTGCGGGATCATGGGTAAGAGCGCCCAGTTCCCCCTGCACGTCTGGCTGCCCGACGCCATGGAAGGTCCCACCCCGGTCTCGGCCCTGCTCCACTCCGCCACCATGGTGGCCGCCGGGATCTACCTCATGACCCGCATCTTCCCATTCTTCGCGGCTTCGGCCACCGCCATGACCGTGATCCTGGCCATTGCCACCCTGACCCTGTTGATCTCCTCCACCATCGGCATGGTGGCTACCGACATCAAACAGGTCTGGGCCTATTCCACCGTCAGCCAGCTGGGCTTCATGGCCATGGGGCTGTCCGCCGCCGGACTGGCCTCCGGCACTCTGTTCGCCGGCTATTACCACCTCACCACCCACGCCGCCTTCAAGGCCCTGCTCTTCCTCTGTTCCGGGGTCTTCATTCATCACTTCGGCACCAACGACTTTTTCACCATGGCCAGCCAGGGGGGGCGGAAGCTGGTGATTCCCATGACTTGTATCACCATTGCCGCCCTGGCCCTGTCGGGCATCCCTCCCCTGGCCGGCTTCTTCAGCAAGGAACTGGTGATCACCACCCTGTCCCATCTGCATAACAAATTCTGGCTGGCCATGGGGCTTTTGGGCGCCTTCCTGACCGCCTACTACTCCTTCCGGGTGATCTTTGTCCTGCTCTTTCCCAAACCCGGCGCCTACGGGAAGGTCCCCGGCCACGTGGAGGCTCACCCCGGCCATGGGCAGGGCGGCGCTCACGACGAACACCACGGGGTGCCCTGGGTCATGACCTTCCCCCTCATCGTCCTGGCCATCTTCACCCTGACCCTGGGTTTCTGCCAGGGCTACCTGCAAAAGTTTTTATTGGGGGAAGCCCATCCCCATGCGCCTAATTATTTCCTGCTGGCTGCGGCGCTAACCTGCGGGGTGGGCGGCATCGCGGTGGCCTGGTTCGACTGGGGCGCCAAAGGCGCCAGGTGCCAGGGCTTTATCCAAAAATTGCCGCTGCTGCAAGAATTCTTCATCCAGAAATGGTACATGGACCACTTCTGGCGCTGGTTCCTCAACACCGTGATTTACGGCGTCTTTTCCCGGTTGTTCACTTACAATGACCGCCGGGTGGTGGACGGCGGGGTGGACGCGGTGGCCTTCTCCACCGTCGGCGGCGGCAGGCTGCTCTCCTTTGTGCAGACCGCCTTTTTGCAATACAACCTGTTCTTCATGGTGGTGGTCCTGGCCGGGGTCGGGATCTACCTGCTGATGGGTCACTGATATGACCGAACACATGGCCTCATTTCCCTTTCTGTCCTGCATGCTGCTGGCCCCGCCGGCGGGGCTGCTGATCCTTCTCTGCTTAAGGGAAGATCAAAAGTTCCTCATCCGGGCCGTATCCCTGGTGGCCGCGGGCGTCTCCCTGGCCCTGGCCATTTACACCTTCGTGGCCTATGACCGGAGCCTGGGGGGCGTACAGTTCGTGGAGAAATACCAATGGGTCAAGACCTTCGGCATCACCTTCCACGTAGGGGTCGAGGGCCTGAACGCCCCCCTGCTGCTGCTCACCGGCATCGTCATCTTCACCGGCGTCCTCACCATGTGGGAGCTGGAGGTTCGCACCAAGGAATACTTCATCTGGATGCTGGCCCTGGTGACCGGGGTCTTCGGCGTCTTCATGTCCTACGATCTCTTCATGTTCTTCCTGTTCTATGAGGTCGCGGTGGTGCCCATGTACATCCTCATCCTGATCTGGGGCTCCACCCGCAAAGAATACGCCGCCATGAAGCTCACCCTGTATCTGATGGCCGGCAGCGGTCTCATCATCCCCGGCATCCTGCTGCTCTATTCCTCCTCGGGCCTCCAGACCTTCGACATGATCCGGCTGCACGCCGCCCACTTCCCCCCCTGGACCCAGAAGGTTGCCTTTGTGATGCTGTTCTTCGGCTTCGGGGTCCTGGCCGCGGTCTGGCCGTTCCACACCTGGTCGCCGGTGGGCCACGTGGCCGCGCCCACCGCGGTGAGTATGCTCCACGCCGGGGTGCTCATGAAGCTGGGCTCTTTCGCCATCCTGCGGGTGGCCATGTTTCTCTGCCCGGCGGGCTTTCAATACTGGGCCCAGCTCATGGCCCTGCTGGCCACCGTGGGCATTGTCTACGGCGTCTTCGTGGGCCTGGCCCAGACGGACTTGAAGTACGTTATCGGCTATTCCTCGGTGTCCCACATGGGCATCGTCTGCCTGGGACTGTCCACCGGCTCGGTGGACGGCCTCGACGGCAGTGTCTTCCAGATGTTCGCCCACGGCATCATGACCGCCCTTTTCTTCTCTTCGGTGGGCTTTATCTATGACCGCACCCATACCCGGGACATTCACGAGTTGGGGGGCTTCTCCAAGATCATGCCGGTGGCCTCCGCCTTCTTCATCACCGCGGCCCTGTGCGGCGCCGGGGTGCCGGGCATGGCCAGTTTCTGGGCCGAACTGCTGGTCTTTATCGCCACCGTCAAGGTCTACCCGGTGCGGGGGCTGCTGGCCATCGCCGCCCTGGTGGTGGGCGCCCTCTTCGCCTTGCGCGTGGTGCAGAACACCTTCTTCAACGAACCGAACCCCAAGTTCATCCATTTTGAGGACGTCAGCCCCTTCCTGGGTTTGCCTCGCATGATCCTCATCGGCGTCCTGATCTTCTTCGGGTTCTTCCCGCAACTGATGGTGGGCACGATTAAAACCGCGGTAATCCCATTTCTCCAGGGAATGTGACCATGAATGTGCTGCTGTTCGGACCGGAACTCTATTATCTGGGCCTGGCCCTGGTCTTTTTCTGCCTGAGCCTCAGGAGAGCGCCCCGGGTCAAGACCGACTACCGGATCGCCCTGGGACTGGCCGCGGTGGGGTTGCTGCTGACCGCCTCCTGCCTCTTTCAGCAGGGGTACCTGTTCTTTAACGCCTACCGGGTTGACCTTTTCAGCCAGATCTTCAAGTTCGCCCTGGCCCTGGGCCTCTTCCTGGTCCTGACCATCTCCCATAACCTGGCGGGCATCGAGGAGCGCCAGCAGGCCGAATTTTACCTGTTTCTCACCACCACCATTATCGGCATGATGCTGCTGGTCTCGGCGGTGGAACTCCTCACCATTTACGTGGCCCTGGAGCTCTCCTCCTATTCCCTCTACATCCTGGTGCCCCTGCGCCGGGGGGACGGCATCGACGTGGAGGCGGGCATCAAGTATCTGTTCATCGGCGCGGTCTCTTCGGGCTTCATGCTCTTCGGGCTGAGCTACATCTTTGGGGCCACCGGCACCACTTACCTGGCCGATCTGGCGCCCAGGCTATCCCAACTGACCCAGAGCCCCATCGGTCTCATCGGCCTGCTCCTGGCCATGGCCGGCTTCTTCTTTAAGCTGTCGGTCTTTCCCTTCCACTTCTGGGCCCCGGACGTTTACCAGGGAGCGGCCAATCAGGTGACCACCTTCATCGCCACTGCCTCCAAGGCCGCGGCGGTGGCCCTGCTGCTGCGTTTCGCCGCCCTGGGGGCCGGCTATGGCTACGGCTTCACCCAGGCCCTGATGATCCTCTCCATCGCCTCCATGACCCTGGGCAACCTGGTGGCCATTGTCCAGAAAGACTTCAAGCGCATGCTGGCCTACTCCTCCATTGCCCACGCCGGCTACTTTCTCATGGGGATTTTAACCCTGAAGGAGGCGGGCTACATCGCCGCCGTCTACTATGCCCTGGCTTACCTGGTGATGAACTTCACGGTGTTCATGGTCCTTTCGGAAGTGGCCGGGGACGGCCAGAATTTAAAGATTGTGGAGCTGGGCGGCCTCTACCGCCGTAGTCCCCTGCTCAGCATGAACCTGATCCTGGGGATCTTCGCCCTGGCGGGGGTGCCCCCCTCCATCGGCTTCACCGGGAAGCTGCTGCTCTTTACCTCCGCCATGAACTCCGGCTATTTTTGGCTGGTGTTAATCGGCGCGGTGAATGGCACCGTGTCCCTTTATTACTATCTGCGGGTGCTCTACGCTGCCTATTTCAAGGACGATCCCGGCCTGGGACCGATAATCCTGAACCTGCCCACCCGCCTGCTGAACTACGCCCTGGCCGCGGTGATCATCGGCTTCGGAGTCTTCCCGGACCGCATCGTGGAACTGGCCAAGATCGCGGTCAAGTCGGTTCTCTGAGTTCTGAGTTTTGGGTTTTGGAGTTGTAGGGTGGGCATGCTATAATGGAGTCGACGAGAGGATTCGGCTTCAAGAACAGAAACTTTTGGGGATTTTTCCCGGGCAAGAGGTCCCAAAAACCTTTTTTGGATTGCGCTGGCCAAGGCTGCTACATAATCTCGGCTACAAAAGGCCGGGGGGGGGTAACCTCCCTTACCGAGGCCTTTATTGTTCAACCACAGCATAGGAGCATGAGGGCGAATGGCCACAACGGAACGGGTTTTAGTGGTAGATGATGAATTGGATTTTCTGGAGACCATTGTCAAACGCCTGCAGGTCCGAAATATCGAGGCCAGCGGCGTCGACAGCGGCCCCAAAGCCCTGGAATTGCTTAATGAGCAGGACTTTGACGTGGTCATCCTGGACGTCAAGATGCCGGGGATGGATGGCATCGAAACCCTGGTGGAAATGAAAAAAAAGAAGCCCCTGATGCCGGTGATCATGCTCACCGGCTATGCCACGGTGCAATCGGGGATCCAGGGCATGAAGCTGGGGGCCTTCGCTTACGTGATGAAGCCTGTGGCCCTGGAAGAGCTGTTGGAGAAGATCCACAAGGCTCACGAAAGAAAGCTGATCCAGGAAGGTTAGACTGAGTGACCCTGCTTTTCTCAAAGGCGGGGTGGCCCTTGCTTCCGGGATTTGTCCATCTTGGGGCCTAATCCCAAACAAATTACCAATTAACGGAAAAAAGACAATGAGCCCTGACATGCTAGCAAAACCGACGATCAGCAGCACAGAGATGTTTCCTGTCAAGCGGGACCGCTCCCTGGCTTCTGAGGTTATTTGGCGGAGCGGTACGGATTTGAATAAATGTTTTCGCTGCGGCACGTGCGCCAGTGGGTGCCCGTTCATCCGGGCGATGGATTATCCTCCTTTCGGGATCTTATCGCTATTGAAGTACAATATGCGCCAGGAGGCCCTGAGCAGTGCCACGATCTGGATGTGTGTGGGCTGCCATACCTGCTCCAGTGAGTGTCCCATGGCCATTGACATGGCACCGGTTATGGATACCCTGCGCCACATGGCCCTGGAGGAAGGGGTGGTTCTGGTTCAGCCGGAGCCCCAGGTGCCGGTGGTGTACCGGAATGCGTGTGGACCTCTGGAAGTCATGGTGAGGGATGTCCAGCGTCTGAAAGATACCGCCAAAAGAAAACTCGATGGCTTGAAGTTTGTGCCTAATTACGGGTGCACCTCCTTTCGGCCACCACAGTACCATAAGCAGGGGAATTTAATTCGGGGCGAAATGGAACGAGTCCTAAGCGCCCTGGGGGCCCAGCCCCTGACAAAGACTTACACCAATCGCTGCTGTGGCTCTTTCCTGGCCGCAAGCAGGCCGGATATCGCCACTCCCATGGTCAATACGATCATTGAAGGCGCCCAGGCCGTAGGCGCGGATTGCATCATCACGGCCTGCGCCACCTGTCAGCTCAATCTGGAGGATCATTGTACTCTGGAGAAGAAGCTGCCCGTTTTCCATTTTTCAGAAATCCTGGCCCTGGCCCTGGGGCAAGAGTACGAGGGGTGGCTCCAACACCACCTTGTAGATCCGCAACCGATGCTCCAGAAACTGGGATTGGCCGACTAACAACTTCTGAGAGGGTCGCCAAATTAGCAACCTTTAACAACCTTGGAGCCCTTTATGAATGACAAATTGCTTGGATCTGAGGCTCACGAAAGAAAGCTGATCCAGGAAGGTCAGACTGAGTGACCCTGCCTTTCTCAAAGGCGGGGCGGCCCTTGCTTCCGGGATTTGTCCATCTTGGGGCCTAATCCCAAACAAATTACCAATTAACGGAAAAAAGACAATGAGCCCTGACATGCTAGCAAAACCGACGATCAGCAGTACAGAGATGTTTCCTGTCAAGTGGGACCGCTCCCTGGCTTCTGAGGTTATTTGGCGGAGCGGTACGGATTTGAATAAATGTTATCGCTGCGGCACGTGCGCCAGTGGGTGCCCATTCATCCAGGAGATGGATTATCCTCCTTTCGGGGTCTTATCGCTATTGAAGTACAATATGCGCCAGGAGGCCCTGAGCAGTGCCACGATCTGGATGTGCGTGGGCTGCCATACCTGCTCCAGCCAGTGTCCCATGACCATTGACATGGCGGCGGTTATGCATACCCTGCGCCACATGGCCCTGGAGGAAGGGGTGCTCCTGGCTCAGCCGGAGCCCCCGGTGCCGGCGGTGCACCGGCATGGGTGTGGGCCACTGGAAGTCCTGGTGAGGAACGGCGGTCTGAAAAAGATTGCCAAGAGAAAACTCAATGGCTTGAAGTTTGTGCCTAATTACGGGTGCTCCTCCTTTCGGCCACCACAGTACCATAAGCAGGGGAAATTCATTGCGGGCGAAATGGAACGAGTCCTGAGCGCCTTGGGGGCCGAGCCCCTGACCAGGACTTACACCAATCGCTGCTGTGGCTCTTTCCTGGCCGCAAGCAGGCCGGATATCGCCACTCCCATGGTCAATTCGATCATTGAAGGCGCCCAGGCCGTAGGCGCGGATTGCATCATTACGGCCTGCGCCACCTGTCAGCTCAATCTGGAGAATCGTTGCACGCTGGAGGAGAAGCTGCCCGTGTTCCATTTTTCAGAAATTCTGGCCCTGGCCTTGGGGCAAGAGTATGAGGGATGGTTCAGCCGCCACCTGGTGGGTCCGGCGCGGCCGATGCTCCAGAAGCTGGGATTGGCCGACTAACAATTTCTGAGAGGGTCGCCCAATTAGCAACCTTTAGCAACCTTAGAGGCCTTTATGAATGACAAATTGCTTGGATCTGTAATGGTCGTCGGCGGAGGAATCGCCGGGATGCAGGCCGCCTTAGACATAGCCAATTCAGGCTATTACGTCCACTTAGTGGAAAAGGGGCCAGCAATCGGCGGGGTCATGGCGCAGCTCGACAAGACCTTCCCCACCAATGACTGCGCCATGTGAATTATCTCTCCCAAGCTGGTCGAGGTCGGCCGGCATATTAACATTGAGGTGCATCCTCTGGCAGAGGTGCAGGAGATTACCGGGGAGCCGGGAAATTTTACGGTCACCTTGGAGAAGCAGCCCCGGTATGTCGATCTGTCCAAGTGTACCGGCTGCGGGGACTGCGCCAAAGCTTGTCCGGTAGTCATTAAAGATGAATTCAATATGGGGCTGGCCGAAGGTCGGGCCGCCTACCGTCTCTATCCCCAAGCCATTCCCTCGGCCTTTTCCATCATGAAGGCGTCCCGGGCCCCGTGCACCCGCACCTGTCCCTCCGAGATTAATGTTCAGGGTTATGTGCAGCTGATCAAGGTGGGGAAATTTGCCGAGGCCCTGAAGCTCATTATGGAGCGCGTGCCTTTTCCCGGAACCCTGGGGCGCATCTGCCCTCATCCCTGCGAGGAAAAATGCCGGCGTCAGGAGATGGATGAGCCGATAGCTATTATGTGCCTGAAGCGGTTCGCGGCTGACAAAGTGGATGTCAGCCAAATCTCCCTCCCCAAAGCCGAGCCCCGGAAAGAAAAGGTGGCCATCATCGGGGGTGGTCCGGCGGGGTTGACCTGCGCCTATCATCTGACCCTGCGGGGCTATCAGACCACCGTCTTCGAGGCCCTGCCCAAGCCCGGGGGCATGCTGTTGGTAGGGATTCCGGCATATCGCTTACCCCGGGAGGTCTTGGAAAAAGAGATTGACAACATCCTGAGCCTGGGGGTGGAGCTGAAGACCAATATGGCCCTGGGGCGGGACTTCACCCTGGAGGATCTGTTTGACCAGGGATACAAGGCGGTTTTCCTGGGCATAGGTTGCCATAGAGGACTTCCCCTGGGGATTCCGGGGGAGGAAACCGAGGGGGTCATGCAGGGGGTGGAGTTCCTGCGCCGGCATAGTCTGGGACTGCCCCTGACGGTGGGCAAAGAGGTGGCGGTCATCGGCGGCGGTAACGTGGCCCTGGATGCCGCTTGCACCGCCCGGCGATACGGCGCCAACGTCACCATTGTCTATCGCCGGTCCCGGGAGGAGATGCCCGCCCATGCCTGGGAGATCGACCAGGGGTTGTGCGAAGGCGTGAACATCTATTATCTGGTGGCGCCCTTAAAGGTCTTGTCCGAGAATGGACGGGTCACCGGAATGGTCGTTCAGAAAATGGAGTTAGGGCCGCCGGATGCCTCCGGGCGACGCCGGCCCATACCCATCCCGGGATCAGAGTTCGAGATGCCATTTGACATGGTGGTCCCGGCTATTGGCCAGGCATCCGAACTGGATCCCCTCAAGGATGCTGGGATCAAATTCAGCCGTCAGGGAACCATCGAGGTGGACCCGGTGACTTATATGACCTCTCGGCTGGGGGTCTTCGCCGCCGGGGATGCCCAAACCGGTCCCTGGATTGCCGTGGAGGCGGTGGGCGGCGGCATTGAGGCGGCGGAGTCCATCGATCGTTATCTCCGGGATGAGGATTTGGTTGCCGGCCGCATCAAAGGCGTTGATGCCGAAGTCCGCTGGCGGGATATTCCTAAAGACAGGTGGGGGCTCCCCCGAGAAACGATGGTCACCATCCCCCCGGAGGTCTCTTCCATCTGCTTTGCCGAGATTGCCCAGGGTTATACCGAGGAACAGGCCCTGGAGGAAGCGGACCGTTGCATCAACTGCGGCATCTGTTCCGAATGTATGCAGTGTGTGGCTGCCTGCCTGCCCGGCGCCATTGATCACAGCCAGCAGCCTCAGATAATGGACCTTAATGTGGGTTCCGTGGTGCTGGCGCCTGGCTTCCGCGCCTTTAATCCTGGCGATTATGAAAAATTTCGTTATGCCTCCCATCCCAATGTGGTGACCTCCCTGGAGTTTGAACGGATCCTCTCGGCCGGAGGGCCTTATGCCGGGCATTTGATCCGGCTCTCGGACCATAAAGAGCCCAAAAAGATCGCCTGGTTGCAATGCGTCGGCTCTCGCGACCTGAATCAATGTGAAAAAGGCTATTGTTCGGCGGTGTGCTGCATGTATGCCGTCAAACAGGCGATTATCGCCAAAGAACACAGCAAGGAACCTCTGGATGCCGCCATCTTCTTTATGGATATGCGAACTCACGGTAAAGAGTTTGAGAAGTATTATTGGCGGGCCCAGGATGAGGTTGGGGTGCGGTTTATCCGCTCCCGGGTACATAGTATCGAGCCGGTGCCCGGTACCGATGATTTGACGGTAAAGTACTGGTCTGAAGACGGCTCTTTAAACACGGAATCCTTTGATCTGGTGGTTCTTTCCGTCGGCATGGTGATCTCCCCGGACACCGTGAAAATGGCTAAGAAGTTGGGGGTAGAGCTGAGCCCCCATAACTTTGTGAGTGCAAGCTGCTTTGACCCGGTGGCCACTTCCAGGCCTGGGGTTTATACCTGTGGAGTGTTTACCGGTCCCAAGGATATCCCTCAGTCGGTTGTGGAGGCCAGCGCGGCCGCGGCGGCTTCAACCAGGGCTTTGGCTGCGGCCCGGGGCACCTTGCAAAAGAAAAAGGAATTCCCGCCAGAGACGGAAGTGACCGGGGAGCCGGCCCGAATTGGCGTGTTCGTTTGCAACTGCGGCATTAATATCGGCGGCATTGCCGACGTTCCTGCCATCGTGGAATACGCCAAGAACATTGCCAATGTGGAATACGTGCAAGCCAATCTCTTCAGTTGCTCTCAAGACGCGCAGAAGCAGATGGCAGACGTCATCCAGGAACAAAAGCTGAACCGGGTGGTGGTGGCGGCCTGCAGCCCTTCCACCCACCAACCCATCTTCCAGGATATGCTGAGAAATGCGGCCTTGAACAAATATCTCTTTGAGATGGCCAATATCCGCAATCAGTGCACCTGGTGCCATCAAACGGAGCGTGAGGCGGCCACGGAAAAATGCAAGCGTCTGGTCAACATGGCGGTGGCTAAGGCCCGGTTGCTGGAGCCCCTGGAATACATCACGGTGGACGTGACCCACAAGGCCTTGGTAATAGGCGGTGGCGTGGCGGGCATGGAAGCCAGCTTGGCCCTGGCCGATCAAGGTTATGATGTGCACCTGGTGGAGCAGCAGGCCTTCCTGGGGGGTCAGGCCCTCAACCTTCATAGCACCTGGAAGGGAGAAAAAGTTCGTCCTTATGTCGAGGGTTTGATCGAAAAGGTAGAGAGGCATGACAAGATAACCACCCATTTAGGGTCCAATGTTACCGAGGTCCACGGGGTCGTTGGTAACTTTGTCTCGCAGCTCTCCTCTGACGGTGAGGAGATCCATCACGGCATCGTCATTTTTGCCACCGGAGCTGGACCTTATGAGCCAGAAGGCCAATTTCTGTATAAGCAAAATCCGAATGTCCTCCTTTCCCTGGATCTGGATCGGGAACTAGCCCAGGAAAGCGAGCGGATCAAGAACGCCGGAGCGGTAGCCTTCATCCAGTGTGTGGGCTCACGCATCCCGGACAGGCCATATTGCAGCAAGGTTTGCTGTTCCCATTCCGTGGAGAATGCCCTGAGGCTTAAAGAGATGAATCCGGAGAAGGATGTCTACATCCTCTACCGGGATCTGCGGACCTATGGGGAAAGGGAAACCCTGTATGAAAGGGCCCGGGAAAAAGGAGTGCTTTTCTTCCGTTATGACCTGGAGGATCCACCCCTGGTGGAAGACGCCGACGGCAAAATAATCATCAAGGTCACGGATCGCGCCCTGAAGAGGCCGATAGAGCTAACCACCGACCTCCTGGTTTTGGCTACCGCCATTGTGCCTAATGACAATAAGCACATTTCTGAACTTTACAAGGTTCCGCTCAGTGCCGAGGGCTTTTTCACTGAGGCGCACGCCAAGATCAGGCCGGTGGACTGCGCCACCGATGGCATCTTTCTGGCAGGGCTCTGCCATTTCCCCAAACCCTTAGATGAGGCCATTGCCCAAGCATTGGCGTCTGCCTCCAGGGCGTCCACCATACTGTCCAGGGATTTCCTGGAACTGGAATCCACCGTCTCCCACCCCATTGATGAGAACTGCGACGGCTGCGCCTTCTGTGTCGACGTCTGTCCGTATAAGGCGATAACGCTGCTGGAATACAAGACAGAGGGAGGGTCGAAGAAGACGGTAGAGGTTAACGAGATCCTTTGCAAAGGTTGCGGCTCATGTATGGCCACCTGTCCCAAGCAGGGCATCTATATTGCTGGGTTTACGCCGGCACAGTTGGGTGCCCAAGTAGAGGCGGCGCTCGGATTAATCTAAGTGTAAAAAAGGGGTGCTAAAATGAGCGACCAATATGAACCACTGGTGATCTCCTTCTGTTGCAACTGGTGTTCCTATGCCGGGGCAGATCTCGCCGGGGTCTCCAGGATTCAGTATCCGCCGAACGCGGTCATCATCCGGGTGATGTGCTCCGGGATGATCCATCCCAATCTGGTGATCGACGCCTTAACCAAAGGAGCCGACGGCGTCCTGATATGCGGCTGACACCTGGGTGAATGTCATTACCTGGAAGGTAATAAAAAAGCGCAAGACAGGGCGGGAGCTTTAGATTTAATGTTGGAGGACTTTGGTCTGGAGCCGGAGCGCTTCCGCCTGGAGTGGGTTTCCTCCGCGGAGGCCCAGAAATTCGCGGACGTGATGCGGGACATGATCGAGTCGGTGCGGGCCCTGGGCCCCAGCTCCTACAGCACCAGGGCTTGACCTGGCACAGGCAGGTTAAGGCCTGCGGAGGCGACGGGGACGGCGGCGGATTAAAACGGAAAAAGGATACAGAAACCAACCTGCGGGGATACTGTCAAATCAAGTCCTGATTTAGGACAAATTAAATCACCAGATCCTCGCTACGCAAAGCTCCGCCAGGATCTCTGGTTTGACTTAACCCCCATCCTAAGTTAAAATTTGGTACAACTACTGGGGGCAGGTCAAAAGGGCATCTTTTATTACCACGTCAACTCGTTCGGCATGGATGAACTCATCTTGGTCATTTGCAATGCCATGGTACGCGCATCCCATTAATCCAGAGGGGAGTTCCATGCGATTACAAGAAAAACTGGCTTCCGGGGAATTTGTGATTCTGGCGGAGATAGAGCCGCCCAAGGGCACCGACGTCACCGCCATGGTGGCCAATGCTGCCAGGGTCAAGCGCCGGGTGGATGCCTTTGTGATCCCAGAGATGAGCAACGCGGTCATGAAGATGAGTTCTCTGGGCGGCGCCCTGCTGTTGCAGGGCAAAGGATTGGAAACGGTGTTGCAATGTTGCTGCCGGGATCGTAACCGCCTGGCCCTGCAGGGGGACTTGTTGGCGGCCCAGGCCCTGGGGGTGCCCAACGTCATGGCAGTCCCCGGGGCAGAGATCACCCACGGCGACCACCACAAGGCCCGGGCGGTCAACGACCTGGATCTACTGGAACTGTTAGGCGCCATCCAGACCCTGCAGACGGGTCGGGACCTGGCCGGGGTGGAGTTACAAGGCGCCCCCCAGTTTTTTGTGGGCGCCACCGTGAAAATTCCCACAAGCGATGCGGCGCGGCTGGACGAACTAGCGGCGCTGGATAAGAAGATGGCCGCCGGGGCCTCCTTTTTCGTCACCTCGCCGGTGTATGAAGTGGCGGCCCTGGCAAGGTTTATCGACCTTCTCAAAGGCCGCCGGGCCACCCTCATTCCCACCGTCTTACTTCTCAAGTCGGTGGGCATGGCCCGTTATATCAACCGCCACCTGGAGGCCAAGATTCCGGAGGAGTTCATCCAGCGGATTCAAAAGGCGCCGGAGCGGGTTCGGGAATGCGTGCAGATTGCCGCGGAGATCACCGCCGCCCTGAAGGCTAAAGGTTTCAGCGGGGTGAACCTCTCCACCATGGGCTGGGAGGATAAGCTGCCGGCCATCCTGGCCGCGGCCGGGTTAGAGTTTGGGGTTTGAGGATCGCTAACGCACCTCTTTAAGGGAGTAGATCATGTCCGATAACCAAGAGCAAAAGGTAAAGGATGCACCACGGAACGGCAAGGTCGGCTCGGTGGTGGTGGTAGGCGGCGGCATAGCCGGCATGCAGGCCTCTCTGGACCTGGCCCATTCCGGTTTTTATGTCCATCTGGTCGAGGCCAAGCCCGCCATCGGCGGGGCCATGGCGCAGCTCGACAAGACCTTTCCTACCAATGACTGCGCCATGTGAATCATCTCTCCCAAGCTGGTCGAGGTCGGCCGGCATCTGAACATCGATTTGCTCACTTATTCGGAAGTGACCAGTATTTCCGGGGAGCCCGGCAATTTCCAGGTGGAGGTGCTGAAAAAGGCTCGCACCGTAGACTTGAGCAAATGCACCGGCTGCGGGGTCTGCCTGGAAACCTGTCCCATCCGCTATGAAGTGCAGTTGCCGGGAGCGGAGGCGGCGGCCCGCACTGCCTATGCCAAGGCCACGGATGAAGTGGTGGTTACGGATATCATCAACCACTACCGAGAGGAGCGGGGCAATCTGCTCCCCGTACTCCTGGACATCAACCGGCACTTCAACTGGCTGCCCCGGTGCACCCTGGAGCACGTCTCAGAACAGTTGAGCATCCCGCTGGCGGAAATCATCCGGGTGGCCAGTTTCTATAATGCTTTCAGCCTGGTGCCCCGGGGCAAACACATCATCAGCGTCTGCCTGGGCACCGGCTGTTTCGTTAAAGGCTCGACGCGGCTCTTGGATCGTCTGGAACGGGAATTGGGCATTACGCACGGTCAAACCACTGAGGATTTCATGTTCACCCTGGAAGTGGTACGTTGCATCGGTTGCTGCGCGCTGGCGCCGGCCATGCGGGTGGGAGGGGACACCTTCGGCCGCCTGACCCCCTCGGCCATTCCCAAGATACTTAAGTCTTACGCGGAGTCCTACGGGAAAGCAGAGCCTGAAGAGGAGGCGGCAGGATGAAGATCACCAGTTTGGAACAGCTTAAAGAGATTAAAGAGCAGGGTCTGGCCCTGACTTACCCTGATAAGATCAAGATTATGGTGGGCATGGCCACCTGCGGCATCTCTGCGGGGGCTGATAAAGTCTGGAAGGCCCTGGAAGAAAAAATTGCTGAGCTCAAGCTGGATGCAGTCCTGGAAAAGACCGGCTGCATCGGTTTCTGTCAGAAAGAGCCCCTGGTGGATGTGGTCTATCCAAAGAAGGTGCGGGTGAGTTACCAGGCCATGACCCCCCAAAAGGCCGAAGCCCTGGTGGAGGCCATCAAGAACGGCGAGGTCTTTCAGGACAACACGTTGTGCCGCATCGACCAGGAGGAGTTTCTGGTCGAGGGGACTTCCCGGCCCTATGCCAATCCCCATCCCCCGGAGTTGCCCGGGGAGATTCCCAAATATGAACAACTGCCCTTCTTCAAAAAGCAAGTAAAGATCGCACTGCGGAATTGCGGCTTCATCAATCCGGAGCGCATCGAGGAATATATCGCCCGGGGCGGCTACACGACGCTACACAAGGTGCTCACGGGTATGAGTCCCGAGCAGGTCATCGCTGAGGTCAAGGCTTCGGGCCTGCGCGGCCGGGGCGGCGCTGGTTTCCCCACCGGGCTCAAATGGGAATTCGCCCGCAATAATCCCGGGGACATTAAGTATGTTATCTGCAACGCCGATGAGGGCGACCCCGGGGCCTTTATGGACCGTGGCATTCTGGAGGGCGACCCCCACGCGGTGTTGGAGGGCATGGCCATCGGCGCTTACGCCATCGGCGCCTCCGAGGGTTATATCTACTGTCGGGCCGAATATCCCCTGGCCATTCATCGCCTGAAGATCGCCATCGATCAGGCGGAAAAACTGGGTCTCCTGGGAGAAAAAATCTTCGGCACCGATTTCTCTTTCGAACTGAAGATTCGAGAAGGCGCAGGGGCCTTCGTCTGCGGCGAGGAGACTTCCCTCATCGCCTCCATCGAAGGCAAGGTGGGTGAACCCCGGCCCCGGCCCCCGTTCCCGGCCCAGAGCGGCTTGTGGGGCAAACCGACCATTATCAACAACGTCAAGACCTGGTCCCACATCGCTCCTATCATGGTGCGGGGATCCAAGTGGTACTCCCAATATGGCACCAAGGGGAGTCCCGGCACCACCGTTTTCGCCCTGGTGGGCAAGGTCAATAATACCGGCCTGGTAGAAATCCCCTTAGGGATCACCTTGAGGGAGATGATCTTCGATATCGGCGGCGGCATCGCCGGAGACAAGGCCTTCAAGGCGGTGCAAACCGGTGGCCCTTCCGGCGGCTGCATCCCGGAAGAACACCTGGATACGCCGGTGGATTATGATTCCCTGGGGGCTTTGGGCTCCATCATGGGATCAGGCGGCATGATCGTCATGGACGAACGCGACTGCATGGTTAACATGGCCAAGTATTTCATCGACTTCACCAAGGATGAATCCTGCGGCAAATGCGTCCCCTGTCGCGAAGGGACCCTGCGACTCATGGAGATACTGGAGGCCATCACCGAAGGCAAGGGCCAAGAGGGAGATATCGACAAGTTGGCATACATGTCTGAGGTGATCAAGGATGGCTCCCTTTGCGGCCTGGGACAGACGGCGCCTAACCCGGTCTTGACCACCATCAGGTATTTCCGGGAAGAATATGAGGCCCATATCTGGGCGAAAAAATGTCCGGCCAAGGCGTGTAAGGCCCTGATAACCTACAAGGTGCTGGATGACGTCTGCAACGGCTGTGGGCTTTGCCGCATCAAATGCCCGGTGCAGGCCGTCGAGGGAGTCAAGAAAGAGGCCCATTTGATTCTCCAGGAAAAGTGCATCAAGTGCGGAGTCTGCTTCGACTCCTGTAAATTTGCCGCCATAAATGTGGAATAAAGAGGGACACCATGATTAAATTGACCATTAATGATCGTCAAGTGGAGGTTCCGGAAGGGACCACCGTATTGGAAGCAGCCCGGAAGGTGGGCATCAGCATCCCCACCTTGTGCTATTACGAAGCCATTAAGCCTTATGGCGGCTGTCGCCTATGCGCAGTACAAGTCACCCAGGGCAATCGCACCCAGATCACCGCCTCCTGCACTTATCCAGTAAGCGAAGGGTTGCAGGTGGTCACCGACGCCCCCCGGGCGCTGGCGGTCCGGCGCCTGGTCATCGACCTGTTATGGTCCCGGTGTTCCGATTCTCCTGAGCTCCAGGAAATCGCCCGGCAGTTGGGGGTCATGGAGCCCAGTTTCAGCAAGGGGCACGATGACTGCATCCTGTGCGGCAAATGCACCCGGGTGTGCACCGAACTCCAGGGCGTCGGAGCCATCAGTTTTTTGGGCCGAGGCGCCAAGCGGCTGGTGACCACCCCCTTTGGTGAGTTCTCCGAGGTTTGTCGCACCTGTGGGGCCTGCGCCTTTGTCTGCCCCACCGGCCATATCAAAGACATCAGCAAGATCAGCGGCAAAGTTCCCAAGCCCAAGTTATCCGAATTCAATGCCTCCCTGGACACCCGGGGGAATATCTACCGGCTCTACCCCCAGGCGGTTCCCAGCGCCCCGGCCATCGACCGGGAGGGCTGCGTCAAGTTTCTCACCGGTGATTGCGGCGCCTGCGCCACTGCCTGCCCGGCCGGGGCCATCAACTATGAGATGATGGACGAGAAAGTGACCCTGGACGTGGGCGCCGTGGTGCTGGCCCCGGGCTTCCAGGCCTTCGATCCCAGCAAATATTCCTCATATCACTATGCCAATTTTCCCAACGTGATCACCAGCCTGGAGTTTGAGCGGATTCTCTCCGCCTCCGGGCCTTTTGGCGGTCACCTGGTCCGGCCGGGGGACCACCAGGAGCCCAAGAAGATCGCCTGGCTGCAATGCGTGGGCTCCCGGGACTTGAACCACTGCGACAACAGCTATTGCTCCGCGGTTTGCTGCATGTACGCCATCAAACAGACGGTGATTGCCAAGGAGCACTGCAAGGAATACCCCCTGGACGCCGCCATCTTCTTCATGGACATGCGGACCCACGGCAAGGATTTCGAGCTGTACTACAACCGTGCCCGGGAACAGGGAGTACGGTTCATCCGCTCCCGGGTACATAGTGTCGAGCCGGTGCCCGGTACCGATGATTTGACGATGAAGTACTGGTCTGAAGACGGCTCTTTAAATACGGAAACCTTTGATCTGGTGGTTCTTTCCATCGGCATGGTAATCTCCCCGGATACCGTGAAAATGGCTAAGAAGTTTGGGATAGAGCTGAGGCCCAATAACTTTGTGAGTGCAAGCTGCTTTGACCCGGTGGCCACTTCCAGGTCTGGGGTTTATACCTGTGGAGTGTTTAGCGGTCCCAAAGACATTCCCGAGTCCGTCATGGAGGCCTCGGCTGCCGCGGGCGCAGTGAGCGCCACCCTGGGCGAGGTGCGCTGGACCCGGACCAAGACCCGGAAAGTGCCGCCGGAGCTCAAGGTGAGCCCGGAGGATACCCCCCGTATCGGGGTCTTCGTCTGCAATTGCGGCATCAACATCGGCGGCATCGTCAACGTGCCGGAACTGGTGGCCTACGCCAAGACATTGCCCAACGTAGTGTTAGTGGACGAAAATCTTTTCACCTGCTCCCAGGACACCCAGGTGACCATGACCAGGGTCATCGAAGAACAGAAACTCAACCGGGTGGTGGTGGCGGCTTGCACCCCCATCACCCACGAGCCCCTGTTCCGGGAGACCTTGATCGACGCGGGGCTGAACAAGTACCTTTTCGAGATGGCCAACATCCGCAACCAGGACTCCTGGGTGCACATGAAGGAGCCCGCAAAGGCCACGGAAAAGGCCAAAGATCTGGTGCGCATGGCGGTGGCCCGGGCCTCGCTGCTGAAGCCCCTGATGGAAACGCCCCTGACCATCACCCAGCGCGCCCTGGTCATCGGCGGCGGGGTGGCCGGGTTGAACGCGGCTCTCAACCTGGGGGACCAGGGCTTCGAGACCATCGTCCTGGAAAAGGATGCCCAGTTGGGCGGCAATGCCCGCAACATCCACCACACCATCGAAGGCATGGAGGTGGCGGCCTATCTCGACGGGCTCATTGATAAAGTGAAGTCGCACGACAACATCCAGGTGCTCACCGAAGCCCTGGTGGTGGGCTACAAGGGCTACAAAGGCAACTTCACCACGGAAATTGTGGTGGGGCCCGGCATGTACCAACGCAAAATCGACCACGGCGTCACCGTGGTGGCCACCGGGGCCCACGAGTACGTCCCCAAGGAATTCCTCTATGGCCAACACCAGCGGGTTATGACCCAGATGGAGCTGGGCCATTTCCTAGACGACAAAGCGGCGGAGGCGGCCGGGTGGAACCGGGTGGCCATGATTCAGTGCGTTGGCTCCCGGAACGAAGAGAACCCCAACTGCAGCCGCATCTGCTGCCAGGGCGCGGTGAAATACGCCCTGCAGTTGAAGAAAATCAACCCGGAGACCGAGGTGCTCATCCTCTACCGGGATATGCGCACCTATGGCCTGTTGGAGGACTATTACCTGGAGGCTCGGACCCAGGGGGTGCACTTTGCCCGCTTCGACCTGGAGCGCCTGCCTGAAGTGAAGAACGACAACGGGGCGTTGAGCATCACCTTTGTGGATCCCGTCCTGGAGCACCCCGTGACGCTGCCGGTGGACGCGGTGATCCTGAGCGCCGGGGTCCTGGCCAACGATACCAAGGAACTGGCCTCGCTCCTGAAAGTCCCCAGGAACGCCGCGGGCTTCTTTATCGAGGCCCACCCCAAGCTGCGGCCGGTGGACTTTGCCTCGGAGGGCATCTTCCTCTGCGGTATGGCGCACTCGCCCAAGCTCATCAGCGAGTCCATTGCCCAGGCCCAGGCCGCAGCCTCCCGGGCCGGGGCCTTTCTGGCGGACACCCACCAGACCATTAGCGGCGTCACCGCCCACGTGGACCCGGACCGCTGCGCCGCTTGCCTGGTGTGCGTGCGCACCTGTCCCTACGGCGTGCCCCAGATCAACCGGGAGAACGTCTCGGAGATCAACGAGGCCATGTGCCAGGGTTGCGGCACCTGCGCCTCGGAGTGCCCCGCCATGGTGATCCAGTTGTCCCATTATGAGGACGATCAGTTGAGCGCCAAGATCAAGACCTTGTATTAGAGTTTCGGTTCCGGAAAAAAGACTCACTCAAAGGAGGGCCTGATGGAGAATTTTGAGCCGAAGATCGTCGGGTTCTGTTGCCATTACTGAGCCTATTCCGCTGCGGACCTGGCAGGTTCGATGCGACTGCAATATTCGCCCAACCTCCGGATCATCGAGGTCCCCTGCACCGGCAAGGTGGATATCCTCCACCTGCTCCAGGCCTTTGAAAATGGGGCCGACGGAGTCCTCGTGGCGGGCTGCAAGGAAGGGGACTGCCATTATATGGTGGGCAATTTGCACGCCAAGACCCGGGTGAAACGGGCCAAGGAGATCCTGGACACGGTGGGCCTGGGCGCCGAGCGGGTGGCGATGTACAACCTCTCCTCCGGCGAGGGGGGAAGGTTCGTCGAGATTGTGACAGAGATGACTAACAAAATCCTGGAACTGGGCCCAAGCCCCATTCGCGGCGCCATGGAAAAGGGCAAGATGATCAGAGAGGCCGAGGAGGTAACCACATGATCAAGGCAAAACCCAAGCCGTTAGAAGAAATCATCGATAATGTCAAGGATTTAAATAAATTGCTCATTGCCGGCTGCGACGGCTGCGTCACCGTGTGCGAAGCCGGCGGCCTGAAGGAAGTGAAGATTCTGGCCGCGGCCCTCAGGCTCTACTTCACCCAGGCAGGCAAGCAGGTCCAGGTGGATGAGGCCAGCCTCACCCGCCAGTGTGAAAAGGAGTACCTGGCGCAGCTCAGCGACCGCATGGAAGGCTACGACGCCGCAGTCTCCCTGGCCTGCGGGGTCGGGGCCCAATACCTGGCGGAAATGTATAACCACAAGCCAGTCTTCCCCGGGGTGGATACCTGTTTTCTGGGGGTCAACGAGGAGCGGGGGCTTTACTCCGAACGCTGCCAGGCTTGCGGCCGCTGCATCCTGGCCGAGACCGGTGGCATCTGTCCCATCACCCGCTGTTCCAAGCGCATGCTCAACGGCCCCTGTGGCGGTTCCGACAAGGGCAAGTGCGAGATCAACCCGGACATCCCTTGCGGCTGGGAGCTGATTTACGAGCGCTTGAAGACCCTGGGGCAACTGGACCGCTTTGAAAGACCCGTAGAACCCAAAGACTGGACCACCTCCCGAGACGGTGGCCCCCGCAAGATCGTCAGAGAGGACCTACGCATATGAGCACCACTACTCCCAGCAAACTCCAGCAGATCATCGCCTCCGGCCAGATGGCCGTCACCTCCGAAGTGGGTCCTCCCCAAAGCGCCGACGGTGAGGTGATCGATTCTAAGGCCAAGATTATCAAGGACTATGTGGACGCCATCAACGTCACCGACAATCAGACCTCGGTGTGCCGCATGTGCTCCCTGGTCTGCTGCATCCGCATCAAGCTCTTGGGTCTGGAGCCCATCCTGCAGATGACCACCCGGGACCGGAATCGCATCGCCCTGCAAAGCGACATCCTGGGGGCCGCCTCCTTCGGGATCCATAATCTCCTCTGCCTCACCGGCGACCACCAGCACTTCGGCGACCACGCCACTTGCGCCAACGTCTTTGACCTGGACTCCTCCCAACTGGCCATGACGGTGAGGATGATGCGGGACGAGGGGCGTCTCCTGGGAGGCAGTAAATTCGAGGTGCGGCCCCAGATGTTCATCGGCGCCGCGGTCAACCCCTTCGCCGGCCCCAATGTCTTCATGCGGGTGATCCGCATGGGCAAGAAGGCAGCCGCCGGGGTCCAGTTCGTCCAGACCCAATGTATTTACAACCTGGACAAGTTCAAAGAATTCATGAAGATCGCCGTGGACCGGGGCCTCACCGAAAAAGTGGCGGTCCTGGCGGGGATCACTCCTCTGAAGAACGTGGGCATGGCCAAATACATGCAAAAACGAGTGCCGGGAATGGATGTCCCCGATGAGGTGGTCAAGCGTCTGGCGGGGGTCCCCAAGGAGAAGCAGGCAGAGGAGGGTATCAACCTGGCGGTGGAGCAGATCGAGGAATTGAAGGGCCTGCCGGGGCTTCGCGGCTTCCACGTGATGGCCATCGAATGGGAAGAGAAGGTACCGGAAATCGTGGAACGCACCGGCCTCTACCCCCGACCCCAGATGGGCGGCGGCGGGTAGCCGCGGGAGGGACAATTTATCCCGGAGGAAGCCCAGCAGTCTAATCCGCCTTGTAATTTATAAACTTTAAGTCCACAATGAGGTGACGATCACTTAGAAAGGGGAGGCCTCATGGCTGGAAAGTATGTGCTGATCGTGGACGATGATCCTGATCTGGTGGAGACCGTAGCGATGATGCTGGAGAGCAAGGGCTTTGAGGTGGGCAAGGCTTACGATGGCCTGGAAGCCGAAGCGGCCATCAAGAAACGCCGTCCCGACGTGTTGATTCTGGACGTCATGATGCCCCGCAAGAACGGCTACCAGCTTTGCAAGGAATTGAAGTCCAACAAATGGACCCAGGACATCCCCATCCTCATGCTCACCGCGGTGGGCGACGCG
>Ga0208038_1000150_pt1 | contig 71581 bp, 74 predicted proteins | sample June2015DPH_16_1_FD_184714 | JGI IMG/M metagenome (GOLD analysis project Ga0208038, IMG submission 184714) | Peatland microbial communities from SPRUCE experiment site at the Marcell Experimental Forest, Minnesota, USA - June2015DPH_16_100... | ecosystem: Environmental > Terrestrial > Soil >...
CCGTATACAATCATTGTCAGCTTGACCTTTCAGAAACTCAAACACCTCTGTAGATTTGAAAAAGGCGGATACTGCAAAGAAAATAGGAGAAACTGTAGCGCTCAAAATTGCCTTCAAATCATAAAAAACAAATAAATACCATTTAAAACCATTTTTGCAACAAGCTGGCGCGCTCCAAGAACCCGAAAGATAATGGTGACAGGCTACCCGTCAATGCAGAACGCTATTACTGCTTTGAACAAAAACGCTGACGCCTACATAATGAAACCTGTAGATCTCGAAAAGCTGCTGGCCATGATACTCGAGCAGCTGCAGTTGCAGAAGGACGAGATGAAGTTCAGTGAGCAAAAGGTAGCTGAATTCATCGAGACTCGAATAAAAGAGTTGTCTACTATCCACGTCTAAACAGAATTAACGATCTCAATTTTTACTCACGTTTTTGGTTTTCGAAGTTGCGTTAAGGATTTTTTTTTCCCAAGTGAATGGCTATTATATGTTGTGTTATGCTGGTTCAAGCGTTACTTCTACGATGTAGCCTGTAAGGCTTGTTTTTTCATCTTGCCAAATCGATAAGATCTCCCGTGGAATAAGTACGCGTCCATCCTTCTCCATTTTTGCATAAAAAAACTGCCAGTCTCTAAACATGTTTGGAACACTAAATCCAACCCTTAAAACTTGGCCGATTTCCAACTTAAACTCCCACCGAATCAACTTTGGAATCTGCACTCTATCGCCCATCTGAAGCATCCTTCTAAAGGTAACCCTCCGAGTTAACGGCACAGCAAATCCCTCCACCTTGACGATTCCTGACTAAATTTGACGATTATTGACGAATCTTGACGAATAATGACGCAGCCTGCAAACAATTTAAGCTTTGCTTCAAAAAAGCAACCCAAAACAACTTGTGCAAAAAATAACAAAAACACGTGCTGTTCTCTTCTATAAATTGTAGATTTTTCCAGAAAATTTCTGTGCATAAACTTCTGAGACATACAAGCACTTTTCTGCTTAGAAAACGCTATTTGCCATTTGATCAACATTGACTCAAGAAGTAGTAGTTAAGGAAGCACCTCCAGAAATCTTAGCTTCGCAGGAACTCAATCGGTCTGAGAAGAAAAAGCAGGTGTCAATTCAAGAGCTTGTTGAATCTCTAAAAAGCACAGCCGACGATATCGGCCAAATAAGCGAATTATGTTCAGAAGAAAAAATATTGGTAGCTCAATTTTTCTCGTCTCTCTTTAAACTCATGAAGCCCCTAGCTGCATCAATAGCTGTAAACCAATTAGCACTTCCAGCTCAACTGGGCGATGTAGTCCAAGCGCATATTGATCCAACAGGACATTTGATATTACAGTATGAAGACGGCCACCTTGAACTCAAAGATTTAAGCGAAGAAAAAAACCGCGATCTCATGACAGCAGTTATCGAAGATGTCATGCCAAAATTCAAAAACTTAACAAGCCTGCAAAAACGCAAGCTAGAGAACCGCATAAACCTAGTCTCAAGTATAACAAAGGAAATTCAGAAGAGTTCTGAGGCTTTTTCAGCAGCTATGTCTGCTGAGCAATAGCTACCCCTTTTTTACTTGCCTGCTAGGTAACTAACCGTAAAGCTTGATCCGCCAGCGGTAAGAGCTGAGACTGACGTTAATTCAGTATTTTTGCTGTTTGCCATTTGTATTTTAGAAAATGAAAATTTGGCTATGGGACCAGTAGCATTGTTTACGTTTACATGACAATCGGTAAAGGTGATGTTTCCGAAGTCGGCTAGCGTGCCGATTTGGTTATTTATGGTTGGTCTTTCAACTATCCATTCGCCTGAAGAACGAGTAGAATTGTAAACAACATTTTGGCTGAAGGCTTGCACGGTTGTTGCATCACTTATTTGTAGGCTCCACTGATTTGTGTCTGAGTTAACTAGATTTATAGAGGCAATCATCGTGTCTCCTGGAGAGACGGCTATGCTGGTTAATCGTACAGCAAAACTTGGCAGTACCTCATACCAAGCAGTATAGGTGTCCTGCCCATTTACCACATCCTGCTCCGTTCCAACTTGAATTAAGGTTTTGTCCAATTGACCGCCGATTCCAATCCAAGCAGAAGAATAGCCGTCCCCTGATGAAACGTTAACTTTCGGCACTATCCATGAAGCGTTTACACCCATAATTTCAAAATGGGAATTAGAATTTTTTGAAATGATATATCCAGCCCAACTTAAGCTTGAAACACTTTGAGGATAACTAGCAAATAATGACGCCAAAATCGAGAGCAAAGATAAAGATAGCACTAACAAAAGAACCCAAATTAGAATAAGAATAACCGCCTTGGTCCTGAACTTTCTTTTTTCCTGCAAAAGCAATTTTCCTCAATTTATTGTTAGTAAAAATGAGTGTCATTATCGCTAGAAAAAACTACTTCTAATTTATTATATATGTTGGAAAAAACTTGCCATTTAGTTGTTACCTATTTAAATGCTTAATTCCTAGAGGTTGCAGTGTATTTTTTATGTTTCAAGTGAAACCGATGCATGCTGGCGATTTTCTGTTTGCAACTAAATTAGCCAACACTATGGACTGGAACATGGCAAGGGAAGATTTTGAGTTTATGGCTTCGCTTGAGCCAGGTGGTTGTTTTGTTGTTTTTCAGGGTTCTGAACGTTTAGGTATAGCTACAAGTATCAGTTTCGGGAAAGTAGGCTGGTTCGGCAACTTAATAGTTAAAGAAAGCACTCGGAAGAAGGGTGCTGGAAGCCTTCTCGTGAAGCACGCTGTTAACTATTTGCAAAGCAACGGCGTCAAAACCATTGGGCTTTACGCTTACCCAAACCTGATTGGCTTCTACAGCAACTTAGGCTTCGAACGTGATGAGGATTTTTCGGTATTACATACAGAAGCATTGGGTTCTTTGACAGCTGAAACTCTGCCTAAAATTGGAACGCAGCAAATTCAGGCAGTAGCCGAGTTTGATAGCGGATGTTTTGGCGGAAACAGGGAAAAACTGTTGGAATCCATCATTCTTGGAAAGGGCAATTTAAGCTATTATATGTTTGAAAGTAATTCGGTTGTTGGGTATGCAGCAGCTAAGGTTTACGAGAAAATGGCTGAGGTTGGACCATTAATATGTCAGGCAGGTCACGTTGATGATGCTGTTTCGCTTCTTAAAGCGGTTCTTGCAAAATTAACGGGTTTGAGCGTTTACGCGGTGCTGCCAAAAAAAGAAATTCCCCTTGCAGACATGCTTTTTAGTGTTGGTTTTAAGGAAGATTTTTCTGTGACAAGAATGTTTCTAGGTCAAGCTGTCTCAAAAAATTGTATATATATGGCTGAATCTTTAGAAAGAGGATAATTTATGAGCGAAGATTACTGCAAGATTTTACTTGAAGATTTTCTCAAGAATTCTTGGTTAAGCGTAAAAGTCTTAGTTGAAAAACTAAGCAGTTTCAAAGAAGAGAAACGCACCAAACAGGTAACATTATTTCATTATGTTAAAGGTCAAAAAGTAAACGTTCAATTTGAGGGTAACAGGTTTTTTTTAAGAGGCTCAGTTGAGTACACAAATCCTCAGTTAACCGTTGAGGAAGTTCAGGGAATTATTGGCACGCGCCTGCTTGAGTCTTGCGGAAACTACTTTGAAAAATACGGCTTACATGAACCAAACAGTGGCGACATTGCTCAGCTCTTGGAGATATTGAAAAAGCCGCCTGAAGACTGCATTGTCCCTTTTTTGCTAAACACTGACGATGTGGAGGCAGACCGGTACTCTATGAACCCGCTAAAACATTCCATAGTCGCCAGCGGACAAAGCGCTTTTCCAGCAGCATACGTTAAAATTGACCAGCTAAAAGTTGATGAGGCGTTCGTTAAAAAGTATGACGGCACCTTAATCTCTAAAGGCGAAGCAGAACTAATAGGCAACAGCCTTAAAGGTGCTAGTGGTTCTTACTTGGATTTTGTTGATTCAGTAAAGTACAAGCAGCTTGAGCCGCTGTCTGAGTTTTTCGGCATGAACCTGTCACTTTACGCCCTACGCATGCCTCTTTCAACCCTGCAAACGGAAGGAAAAGACGGTTTACTGCACTACATTATCAGTGAAAGCCACCGCGATTACGAAGCTATTAACGAAGCTTACTCTTGCATGGGCAGAAGCATGACAAAGCGGACTACGCTGCTGACGGTGCCGCATTCAAAAAAAGGCTACGGCTCAAAACGGGCAGCCCGCGGCAAAATACACTTTGAAGACAGTAAACTGCTGGATGTCACCGTCAAATACAAAACCACTAAACTTTACCCAAACGCAATTGACACGGACGATGTTGCGGTTGCCAAAGCAGATGACAGTTTCACTGTAGCAGGAGAAAAACTTGGTGATTACAGTTTTTCGGAGACACCTTCATCGCCCCAATTCTTCCTTTACTCAATAGGTTCACCTGAAGATGCGGCGATTTGGCATGGAGTCGGCGCCTTCGGTTCTCCAAAACTGCTCCAAAGTTATTCATCTGCCCGCAAAGCTTGCCGAGAAGGAAAGCTAATTAAAAATTTAAACGAAAAATATAACATTAAAGCGGAACTGCCCTTGCAGTTTAACCTTGCTCCAGAAGGCATATGGAGCCACCCAGTGCACCGTAACATTGACGCCAGCATTGGAACCGTAGATGACCTTCCAGATTTGGCGCATAGAGGAATGAAGCTTGAGTACCTTTCAGCTTTCAAGTAGGAGCAGCTGTGTGCTTTGTCGGCTATAGAGTATGCAGCATTTAGGATATTGCGTTTGTTTAGGAAACTTCCTTTTAACCCGCTTAGCATTGGGAACCGTAAGGTAATTTTCGCAGAATACTTTAAAGATTTTGATAAAGTTGATGCGGTGAAAGGTATTTTTGGCGAAAAAACTGAAGAAATCCTCCGTCACCTCAAAGTGGAACTCAGCTGGATCATGGGCTACATGTACGTGGACAACTCCGACGGGCACCTTGTAATTAGCAAAGGCTACTTAAACAACGGCAACAGAACTGACATTTACTTGGACTTAATCCATGAATTGTGTCATGTCAAGCAGTTTATGGAAGGAAGAGAACTTTTCGACCCCCGATATGACTACGTTGAGCGACCCACTGAAATTGAAGCTTACCGTTACGCTGTCCAAGAAGCAAGACGGCTTGGACTCAGTGAAGCGAGAATCTGCTTGTATTTGAAGACTGAGTGGATGAGCGAAGACGACTTTAAACGGTTAGCAAAAGCAGTTAACGTCTCATGTTGCTAATGCTTCATGATAAACATTGAGCATTTTTTGAGCGCAAATATCCCATGTGAAGTTCTCAGCCACAAACCTTCTGCCGTTAGCACCCATTTTTTCTCGCAGCGCCGTGTCTGAAAGAAGCTTCATTATGGCATCTGCAAACTTATCGGTGCTGCCCCGCTTCACAAGCAAACCAGTTTCAACGTTGAGTAAGGCTTCGTTGACTCCGCCCACGTCAAAAGCAACAACTGGCTTAGCTGATGCTTGAGCTTCAAGCAGCACTATGCCTTGCCCCTCCTGAATAGACGGCAAAGCAAACACGTCAGCGCAATTATACACTGCTGGAAGCATATCCTCTTTAACATTACCCAGAAACGTAAAGTTGCCTGAAAGATTCGCAGCCTCAAGTTTTCTGAGCAGTTGGTTTTTTAATGGTCCTTCTCCAACGATTATAAACTTGGTTTCCCTGTATTCTTTTACAATTTTTTTGGCTGCTTCAACCAGAAAAGGCAATCCCTTCCGAGGAATTAAACTGCCGACAAAAAGCACACAAGGCTCATTCCCTAATCCGAATTGCCTCTTTACTGCCGCTTGGTCTTCAAAGGGCTTAAATTTTTCCGGGTCAACGCCGTTTGGAACAATCCGAACTTTCGCCTCGTCAACATTATAGAACTGCTTAATTTTTCCAAGCGAATACTGGCTTATTGTAACTATTAGCGTTGAGTTTTTCGCTGTTTCCTCTTCCAACTTGGCAAGCTGATGCATGAAATAGTTAGCGATTCTGCCTCTAAATGACTGATACCTGTTTTCTCTTGCTTGCTCGTACTCGTCGGCAAGGACACCGTGAATCGTGTGCACAAACGGTTTTTTGATGCCTTGGTTATTTAGTGCTTTTAAGAGTCCATAGCCGCTTACCGCATGGGCTTCATAAACATCAGCGTCAAAAACGCCTGTTTTTTTGGAGATGCTTCTGTTGAAGAACCAGTTGTCTAAAGGAAAAATTCTGTCGGTTGAATAGCACGGAACAAAACTTACGCCGTCAATGGTTGCGGGTTCTTTGAAGCCTGCCTTGGTGCCGCTGTAAACTGTGATGTCCGCTTGGTTTTGCAGTCGCTTGGCAGTTTCGATTATCCGCTTTTCCACTCCTCCGAAGTACAAGTGAGGCGGCTGAGTGTTGAAAACAACTAACCGAAACTTACCCATTTAGTGCATCTTCTTTTAACAGTTTTTTCTATTTGGTTAGCTAATGTTAACCTATTTTTTAGATATAAGTTAGATAGATTGCCATCTTGCTTGAAGATGCCAGACGAAGCTTTTTAGTGCTTAATGATTTTAGAACTTACGCTGAAGACCAGAAGAATGAATATCACAAGAGACCTCCGATAGAAGCCGTAAACAGCTTCTTAAAACTCAATACAACATGGCAATGGACAAGGTCAGAGGCTTAAAGAACGTCGCCACCCAAGCACTATTCAGCATACTTTGCTTGGTTCTGAACAGAGAAGCAGTTGAAAACCTTGGAAGACCAGACAAAGCAGTATCACTAACGTACTTCAACACATAATATCTGGACAAGGCAGCGCGCTCCGAAATTGGCTTTCCTTCCATTAACTTAGACAATTCAACTGACCTTTTTTCCTGCGAATTTAGAACTTGAGACTAATAAAATAAGGAAAGGATGGTTTCGCTGCGTGTTCTTTAAGCGGAACAGAGTGTTCTCTGGGGAGAGTAATAAGGCGCCAGTTTAATCTTGACTATAGGGTGATGCAAGAATGACATTTAAGATAGTGAAAAGTATGGCAAAGGTGTTAATGTTATGCTTACTTGCAACTGTGCTAAGCCCAATTTTGTTTACAGGAGTAAAGGCACAAAGCAGCGGAGTCACTGTTGGCTATTGGCCTTTAAGCCAAATTCAACCTAGCGGTTCCACCGTTATAACCCCTGACTCAACAGGAGTAAATCCCGGCATTGTAGCAGGCACTCCTCAGCCTACACTGGTGGATGGCAAATTTGGCAAAGCTATGCAGTTTAACGGAAACAACTTCGTGTACATCTCCATAAAATTCGTAGTTGGCTTTCCTCCTATGCCCCAACCAATGTACATACCAGTCTCATCAAACCTTGATGTTCAAAAATACATCGATATATCAGCATGGATTAACGTCTCAGGATACAAAAACGCAACGTACAACAACATTCTTGTTAAATGCAATCATCCTGATCAAGCCTGCGCTTGGCAGAACACAACAAGAATCCTCGGCTTAGCTATAAGAGCGGGCATGCCTGAAAACGGCGTAGTTCAAGGAGCAATTAGCGGTTTCGTGTTAACTGACAGTGGAGGATTCAACGAGATAGTGACAACACAGCCGGTTCCTCTAAACCAGTGGGTTGAAGTTGAATTCACTCGAGATTCCACGGGCATGCACCTCTACGTTAACGGTTACGAACAAAGCGTCAACGTGGTTCAGGGCGTTCAAAACCCACAAGGCAACATCGTTAACGGAACAGAATACTACATTGGGCATGATGGACTAGCGACCATTCAAGGCGTTAAAATCATCGATTTAGATCCACCGCAAGTTACAGAATCCGCGTTTGACATTGGACCCAACATTATGATCTTAGTGATAGTGGTGGCTATGACTTTTGCAGTAGCGTGGGTATTGCGTAGAGTGATTCAATTATGGCTGATACGACCCAAACTCTAAATTCTCCAAAACTTGAGGAAAAAACGGTGAGGGATATTGGGAACTGGACTTAAACTCCTTGATCTGATGCTTCGCCAAAAATTCTTAGGCAAGGGTTTGGAAGGAGAATCCAACACTCCCCTTATTGTATCGTACGCTGTAACTAAAGCCTGCAATCTTCGATGCCTTCACTGTCATGTTTCAGCCAGAGAAGCCCTGCCAAACGAGCTTAACGTTAGAGAAGCAATGCATGCCATAGATGAGATGGCAAATCTTGGAACCGAAGCTTTGATTTTCAGCGGCGGCGAACCTCTTCTCAGAAAAGACTTCGTTTTGACACTTGCAGAATACTGCGACGACGTCGGAATTATAACAGCTATGCTTTCAAATGGGGTGTTAATCAACCATAAAGTAGCCTTGGAACTAAAGGACGCAGGAATTAAAGCGATAGGCATACCGATTGACTCAATTAATCCTGAAAGCCACGACAAACTTAGAAATGTGCCAGGCACCTTCAAAAAAGCAGTAGCAGCAATTCAAGCCTGCTCAGATGTTGACCTAAAAGTAATCGTAACTACAATGGCGTTGAAAGACACGTTTAACGAGATGCCGAAGAGAATAGAATTTTTAGCCAACTTAGGCGTGGACCAGTTTGCCGTTTACGACCTAGTTCCAGTTGGGCGAGGAAAAGACGTAATGGATCAGGCGATGACTCAAGAGCAAAGAGTTAGCTTAATACGGTACCTGCAAGCGATGCAGGAAGAAACAGAAATGGTTTTCACCATGTCAGGGGGAGAACCGCTTTATCCAGAAATTGCCATGGAAATGCACAAATCACACGACACAAAACCAAAGGATTTACTCCTTAAAGAGTTCTGGATACATAACGCAGTCGGATGCCATGCAGGCATATTATACTTTAGTTTACGTCCGGACGGAGATGTTTACCCGTGCACTTTTTTGCCAATTAAAGCCGGAAACATTCGCGAGCAAAGCCTAACTGATATTTGGCGCAACTCAAAAATCCTCAACAATCTCAGGCAAAGAAAAGCGTTGAGAGGAGAATGCGGAACCTGCGAATATAGGGAGTCCTGCGGAGGATGCAGAGGCAGAGCCTATGCTTGCACAGGAGATTATTTGGAGACTGATCCTGTTTGCTTGCGTGACTTGATGGTGAAAGAGAATGTTTACCCGAATAATGTGAAGCGTTTCGGATGGTGCGTTGGATGAAGTGGTATTTTTGGGCTGGAGTAGCCATCTTCGTAGTTTTAGGGGTTTCCTCATTGATTCCTGCACATGTAACTGAACCAAACCTACTTGGGTACTATTCGTTCGATCCACTTGCACCCGTAATCGCAGTTTTACTCTGGGTTGGTGCTGGGGCCATCTACTGGTGTGGAAAAAAAGGAAAGAAACTGGAATTTCCCACAGGTTTATCTGATGCATAGGCGAGAGCCAAAGCACTGTTATTGTTCCATTTAGAGACCCTGCTCTTAGGTAATATCGGGACAAGGCAACGTACTATTTTATTTATAAATAAGAACTCCCGTTTCTCCCAACGACAAAAGTAAGCAGAATGCGAGAACATCATTTGTGCTACAAGCTGCCTCTTTGATAGGTTTTAACAGTTTCGTAGCAGAAAGCAAGGGTAAATATGGCTGTTGCAGCCACGGAGAAGACGTATTCACGTGTTAGAACAGGCGGTCTTATAACCGTCAATTCAAAAAGCAGGACCGCAAACGCGAAAATAGCGTAGAAGAGATATCTTGGGATCAGGAAACGGCTGATTTTTACGCTGTTTTCCAAAAGAAACCGGTCAACAGTGTAACCACCGCCTTGCCTTTTCAGAAGACCCGCGTCCTCCAGTTTAGAAAGATGATACGTCGCAACTGAAGGACTGCTCAAGTTAAGGGCTCTTTGAAGCTCTCGAATGCCAACAGGCTTGCTGCTCTTTAATAAGAAGCGGTAGACTTCAAGAGTAGTTCCTCTTAACACATCCTTAGACTCGTCGGCAGACAAAGCCCTTCACACTCGCCAATAAAGCGCATCGACAATTTAAGAACTATCCCAAAAAATCAACATAGCAGCCGTTCGAAACATTAGAACACCTGTAAGAAAATATAGCATTAAATAACACGCTATGACCTTACATTTCAGAGCCATTTGGGAAGAGTTTGAGAAAGTGAGCTTGCTTATCAAGAAAATGTTGTTGGCGTCAGTTCTTGCTATCGCATTAGCGCTTTCGCTAGTTGGAGCCACCTACTATTTTCCATCTGGACAAGTATCACAATCGTCTTCCACGCCACAAACCACATCAATTCCAGCGCCCATCCCGTCCACTGCACCCTCAACAGGACCAACTTTGCCAGCGCCTACGACTTTGATAGCGCCTACTTCCGCAAAAGGCGAATCGATTAACCTTATACCAGCGTTATCCGTCGTATCTGCAATTGTTGTCGCAATCATCGCTGTCTTGTTGTTGTTCTCAGAAAGAGACCTAAAAGGAAAGAACTGGAGCGAAACGAATGAACAAAACATTACTAACTATCGGGTTGATAGCAATTCTTGCTTTCTCTGTTTTCTTTAGCATCTATTTATACATCCAGAACCAAAACGAGCTAGGGTAACAGTTACAGCGCGTTCTAAATGCAAGAACGATTGTTCTAAAGCATCGCATTAAGTATTGCTTGCATGTTTGAGTTTCATGCAGTAAACGGAGTACTGACAAAAAATGAATAGGAAAATCACCCTGACAACTATGGCAATAATCTGCACAGTTGTTATACTTTCACCTTGGACTTATCTTTCCGTGCATGCAGCTAGCACTACAAACTTTTTGCCGACAGACACGTTCGCAATTCCAGAAAACAACAGCACCATAGCTTTTGCGTACAACGGCTCTTATGAAACTGCCACCTTAGTAAACAACACTTGGTTTTTCACCAACCTTCAATTAACCCCCTCAAACCTGACAAGCAACGATGACCCGCTCTCAGACAGCCCAAACAACGGGAACTTAAGCATAACTGCGCAAAACTCCAACATAACCATAACCAGCTTTGACCGATTGTTAATTCCTGATTCAAGCGACATCAACAACACTGGAAAGTGGCTAACTTCAGGCTGGCTAAACTACACCGTTAACGGAGTAGGAAACCAAACCGTCAAAATACAATTCGGAGCATTCAATGAGACTTCTATTGGAGTCGGAACGCAAACTTGGCCTGTAAATGTTTATGCCGTTTTCATTGACGGCAGAAACGCCCCATATAACAATAGTTGGACTGTTACAGGCGACAATGGAGGTATGATCGTTAACGGCGCAGGGATAATCGTTAACGGTGCAACTTCAAACGTTAGCATTGAATACGCGTGGCTTCCAGTGCCTTCTCCAGCTTCTGCAATATCACCAGAAAAGTCCCCCGTCCCAATCGGCGCATCAGGTAATTATTCCGTCTTCTACGCCGTCGCAGCCGCAACCATAGTCTTCGCAGCAGTTGCCACAACAGACTTGCTGCTTAGACTAAAGAAGAAGCTAAAAGCGTGAACAGGGTCGATGTTTTGAAGTGTACCCAATTGCTGTAGCTTAATACTTTTATATAGTCTTTTAGCCTATTTTGCGGTCGGGAATGCAAAGTGACTGCCCTATCAAAAGAAGCTGATTCAAGCCAAGGTTTGCCGACAAATTACAGTCCGATTGAGCTTGAAAAGGAAATCCGCGAATTCTGGATGAAAAATCAGATACGAGCCAAACTTGAGCTTATTGAAAAAGACGCTAAAGGCATCTTAGGCTACGTGGAGGGACCGCCCACGTTAAATGGTATCCCGCATATTGGGCATGCTCGTGGTCGGGTGATGAAGGATATTCGTTACCGATGGAAAACCATGCAGGGCTACTACATGCCTTTTTGGGCTGGATGGGACTGCCAAGGCTTGCCAGTGGAACTGGAAGTTGAAAAACTCCTCGGCGTCAAAAACAAACGTGAACTCCTCGAATATGTTGGTCAAGAACGCTTCATCGAGGAATGCAAAAAAGCCATCATGCGCTATCATGCGATGTGGCTTGAAGCCGACACAAACCTCGGCGTTTTCATCAATCAGGAGAAAGCTTACTGGACCTACAAAGACAGCTACATCGAACGTGAATGGCAAATCCTAAAACGGGCATGGGAACAAAACCTCCTCGAAGAAGGACACTACGTAGTCGCTTACTGCCCAGGATGCCAAACCTCACTGAGCAGCGCAGAAGTTGGTTACGAAGGCAGCTACAAAGAAGTGGAGGATCCATCATTATACTTTAAATTCAAAGTCTCTGGCAGCAAAAACGAGTTTTTCCTTGTTTGGACAACAATGCCCTTCACAATAATAACCGACACCATGCTCGCGGTTCAGCCAAACGCTGAATACGTGAAGGTGAAAGTCGGCGAAGAAACTTGGATAATGGTGAAGCAACGCGTCGAGCCAGTCATGCAGGAACTCGATATAATTAAGTATCAAGTCACCGAACAAATGTTGGGTAAAAGCTTGGAAGGCACAGCCTACGACTACCCATTAAAAGACTTAATTCCTAAACAAGCGGAGCTTGAAACTCAGCATCCGTTGGTGCATAAGGTTATAGGCGAAGACTTCGTTGACGTTAACACTGCCACAGGAGTTGTGCATCTTTCGCCTGGAAACGGTGAAGACGATTTTTGGGCAGCCCAACGCAGAGGCGTCCCCATCTTCGCTCCATTCGACGATGATGTAAAATTCACCAAAGACGCAGGAATGTTCGCCAGTGTTTTTGCTCGTGAAGCTGATTACTTGGTTGTTGAAGAACTCCGCAACCAGAACGCTTTCGTCAAAGTTGCAAAGGTGAAACATGAGTACCCAACTTGCTGGCGTTCTCACCACAAGCTAGTTTGGCTTGCAAGAAAAGAATATTTTTTACGCACAGACAAGTTAAACAGCAAAGTGTTGGAAGCTGCTGAGAAAGTTGAATACTTTTTTGAGGAACCGAAGAACCGGTTTTTAGGTTTTCTGAAAGAAGGAAAACCATGGTGCATAAGCCGAGAACGCATCTGGGGCACACCACTGCCAATTTGGGCGTGCGAAAAATGCGGCAACAAGCGCATAGTCGGAAGCAAAAAAGAACTAATCGAAAACTCGCAAGAACCAATTCCTGAAAACTTTGAGTTGCACAAGCCGTGGGTTGACCGAATCACATTTAAATGCGAAAAATGCGGCGGAAGCATGCGCCGAGAAGACTTCGTGTTGGACACTTGGCACAATAGTGGCGCTTCACCGTACGCACGCTTTACCGACGAAGAAGTTGAGAAGTTTGTGCCAACAGCCTTCTTAACTGAAGGCATTGACCAAACGAGAGGCTGGGCGAACTCGTTGCTGCTTGAATACGTTGTTTTAACTGGAGAACCAGTTGCCCCATACAAGTCATTTCTGTTTCAAGGTTTAACGCAGGATGCGAAAGGCAGAAAAATGAGTAAAAGCTTAGGCAACGTGGTTGAAACCAACAAGCTGTTGGAGAAGAACTCGGCTGACCTGTGCCGCTTTTATATGACGCGTAAATGCTCGCCGATTGATTTTATGAATTTTGACATGCAAGAACTAAACCGTCGTCCATACCAAGTTCTGTCGACGCTGTATCATTTAAGCAGGTTCTTTATGCAAAACGCAGCTTTCGACGAGTTCGATCCAGGCAAGTACACGTTAGCTTGGGCTTTTGAGGCAAATAAGCTTGAGGCAGCTGACTTGTGGCTGTTGTCTAAGCTGCAAGAGAAAATTGAAGACTACACCAACAAGCTTGAAAGGTGCGAATTCAACGTTGCCGTAGCCGTTTTGGATGATTTCGTAATTGAAACACTGAGCAGGCTTTACGTGCCTATGATTCGAAAGGAACTTTGGTCTGATGAGCCTGAAACGCTTGAGAGACGCCAAACCATCTATGCGCTGCTGCATCATACGCTGAAGACGGTAACGTTGCTCTTCAACCCAGTCACGCCTTACCTGAGCGAGGTATTGTACCAGAAAGTTTACAGGCAACTTGAACCGGAACTGCCCGAATCGGTCAATTTCGCTGCTTGGCCTGTGCCAAACCAGAAAATGCGTGACAAAGCCCTTGAAGAGCAATTTGAAGTTCTGCTTAAAACCGTGTCAATAGCTTACGCTGCCAGGCAACAGGGGAAGCTGAAGCGAAGGTGGCCACTTAGTAAAGCAATCGTGGTTGCGCCACAAAAAACACTAGCAGCATTAAAGTGTCTTGAGGCATTGTTCTTGGAGCTTACAAACGTGAAAGCCGCAGAATACGCAGTGCAGGTTCCGGAGTACGTTGGAGGCGAGAACTGGGTTTCCAGTCAAGAAGGCGACATAACCGTATTCGTAAGCGGGCAACGAGACGAAACCCTACTGGGCGAAGGCATAATGCGAGATCTGGCGCGTCGTGTCCAAGCATTGCGCAAAGAGATGGGGTTTGTACCGACGGATGTTTTAGAGTCGGTTCACATTGCCGAGTTGGATGCGGAAAGCATGACGCTCCTGAAGCCGTATCTGGAAGAGATGGCTGGACTGGTGAGAGCTAGGAAAGTGTATTTGCATGGCAGTCGCAGTGAAGTTGAAGCAGAATGGCACGAATCAGAGTTAGACGCCAAAAAAATATACCTTAACATTCACTAGAAAACGTATAACTTAAAAACCGTAAAATGAAGGGAAAAATATGGTGGAAGAAGCAAACAACAACATAAATTACAAGTGTCCTCACTGCCCTTGCATATTCTTAACTAAAGCAGACCTGCAGAAACACATAAACTGCTTCGGCAACGTGAAGGAAGAACACGAGTTTTCTTACCGCAAAACTCACGGCAGACTAGAACACGGGTACGGCGAAGAATAAGCCTTAATCTACCCATAGCCTCATTTCTTTTAGGCCAAGACTTTGTTAACCGAAAACTCTAAATGTACTCGTAAGGTATTTTTTCAGAAAAGCACTTGAACGGGCCGGTAGATCAGCCTGGTATGATCGCCGCGTTCGCAACGCGGAAGCCGCGGGTTCAAATCCCGCCCGGTCCACTTTCAAAGTGTCCAACTCACATTTATGGCTCAGCCAAGTTATTTTTTCTCTTTTTCAACGCGATTTTTATTAAGCCCTGTCTTAACTTCTCTAAAGCATCTGTCGGTTGGGAAAATGAAAAAAACCAAATTACTAATGTCTACCGCATCGGCAGTTCTGCTGTTAGCGTCATTGATGGCTGTTTCAGCGTTTGCCACTACAGTTCCAACCTTCACTCTTTCCGCATCATCAAACCAATTACAGTATGTGCTACCTCAAGGAACCACATTTAACGGCACAATCTCTACCACCGGCAGTGTTCAGTTTTGGGTGAGCGATCCCAACTACGCTGAAATTGTTAACTTAGGCATAATCGATAAAACCACGACATTCAGTTTCGTCGCGCAGCAAAACGGAACCTACACGCTGAATTTCGAGAACGACCTGTCCAACTCGATTGATGTGACATTCTCGTATGTGACAAACCCAGAGATCCCAGGCAGCAACAATTCAACAGGAACATCCCAAAGCTACGTGCTGATAACAGTAATTATCGCCGTATTCGGAAGCCTTCTGATAATCTTTGTCCTGCATCGCAAAAGCAAAACCCAGACCACTGCTGTTCATAATACGGCACCTTCAAATCCATCATCTCACGTGACCCAATACCTTAATTCAGAAAAATCAAAAACCAAATAACGAAAAATCGCTTTACCGTAGTTCGGTTTTCATTGGGACTTGAACCTGTTTGGGCAAGTCCGGCTCCTTACTCTGGGTGCAGAATGCTTGCTGTGGACGTTTTCCGAGTGTTTTCTGAGGCGCTTTAGAAATGAAAACCTTATGAGCTTAAAGACTGGGCAGAAAAAATCAAGCGGCATCATGTAAAACGGGTGTTTTGTTATTTTAACAATGATGTTAACGTTAACGCGGTGAAAAAACTGTTTAGTCTCAAAAATTTTTGGGCATGAGCTAATTTTGTAATAACATAGAAAAAAATTATGGATTCTTTGCTGTTAACGGGATTGTTTGTTCATTTCTTGTTTCTTTAGGTGGATAGCTGCAACGGTGGCGTTAACGTTCTTTTCCTCGACCACTATTATTATTTGTGATGTGTGCGGTGCAAAGATGCCGCGTTTAATGTTAATTCCTGAAATAGCGCTAATAGCCAATGAAGCAACGCCTGGAGAATCCTTCATTCTGTCGCCGATGAGAGTGACTACGCCTAAGCCGTATTCTATTTTCATGTTTTCGTCAAAGCCCTTAAGTTTTTCCTCGTTTTTCTTTAGGAAATCTGAGTCTAAAAAGAGGAAATCGCGAATCCGCTCCCCTGTCTCCATGGTTTCGGCGCCTAAATCCATGAAGTCATTTCTTTTTTCCCATATTCTTAGGGAATCTTCCAGCGACCTGCTTTTCTCATCATTCATTGATAGGATTGCGCAGCCCGATTTGCCTGTTAAACACTTCACTATCTCTCCACCGCTTGTTTCTGCCTCAATTACCGTGAACATTTCAGGCTCATCAATCGGGACCACCATTAAAGGTTGTGTAAAGCGCCTAGCCATGGCAATTGCTGGGCTCTGCACTATTTTCATACCCATCATTGAAGCTTTATGAGCCTCATTATAAGTAAGCGCCTTAACATGCTCAGTCTTCTGTCCACGCACTACTTTCGGGTCAGCGCTTTGAACTGGTACATCTTTGTACAATAATGTTTCAGTATCGTACAGGTCTTTCAAGAGGCAGGAAGTGAAAACTGCCGTTAAATCTGAACCGCCTCTGCCCAATATGGTTTCAAGACCGTCGGCTGTAACGCCTAAGAAGCCTGCTAAAGAAACTATTTTGCCGTCCTCCAGCGGTTCGATTAAAGTGTGGATTCTTTTTTTGCTTAACTCGTAATTAGGAATTGCATCCTCAAAGTTGTCGTCAGTTACAATGGGCCAATCTTCCAGCGAGACACAGCAAGAGTCTAAACCGTTGCTTTTTAAAATGTAATCTGCTAATGTGGACATGGCGAGTTCTCCGCCTAAAGTTAGGATTCTGGCTTTAATGTTGCCGCTGAAGCGTTTATTAACGGAGTCAAGAGTAGCCTGCGTTAACGCCTTGTAATTAGCCAACTCATTTACTGCTTGTTTATGCCATTTTCCTTTAACGTGAGCCTTCGCTAGCCGTTCATAAACTTCAAAAACAGGTTCAAGAGGAAGCGGGCACGCTTGCGCGTAAGATTCACCTATCCGTATAAGCGCGTCGGTACAGCCCATGGGCGCTGAAAAAACAATGATTGGGCCAAAACCGTCTTTTTTGCTGCTTGCTTTTATTTGTTTGATGATTTTAGGGATTCCTTTGCCTTCCACATCTAAGAGGCTGCCGCCGAATTTTGCTACTGAAAGAGCCTTGAAAGCGTATTCCACCTAATACGAGTTAGCAATCGAATATAGCTTTAAATAATTTTCTAAATCTTCTTTGCTATTGCATTATTCAATTAAAATCGTCTAGATTCTGTGGATTGTTGTTTCCTAAACTGAAACGTTATTAATAATATGGCTCCAATAAAGGCGGCAGCAGCTACCACTCCGATGGGATATATGTAACTTTCAGAAACTGCTGTGCTGGGGATGCTAGAAGTAGCGGTAAGTTGACAAAGGCTCAATTGATAAAAAAGAAAAGGAAATAAGCGCCCAGAGGCTTCAAATTACTAGAAGGTAGGCTTATTAAATATGTATGATGGATATGTGCTTTTTTGCAATAATGTGTCGCAGCAACAGTGTTTAAGTAAGAAGCGTTATACTTGCGCGGAAAAAGAATCCAAGTCTTTGGATGAAATTAAGGCAGGTACCGTAATCTTTCTCTATAACACAGATGACAAGAGTTTGGTTGGGCCTTTCACCGCGTTGCCTGAAGGCGACGAATTGGATGCAGGCGCATGGGTTGAAAATGAAGAACACCAATACCCCTACGATGACATCAAAGTAACATGGGAAGATCTTCACATTATTCAAAACGCGCCTGAAGAGCTTCCGTTCCTAACCGACCCAAAAACATGCAAGCTATCAACTGGTCAAACGCAACGGGTTTTGGATCTGCTAAAACAGGGACCGCTTTATCTTTACGCCAAAAAACGGTAGGCACGCGGGAGTTTATTGACTGGAAAATTTCTTGGCTTCTAAGCTGACAATTTTGTGGCAGTTGATGCAGCGAGTAAAAGTCAACTCGAAACCATTAAGTATATCAAAGCATCTGTCCGTATACAATCTTTGATTTTCATGATCACAATTAAGCTGGCTGGTATCAACTAGCTTCTCCTCACTCATTCTCCTTCCCCAATTATTATCAGCTTTAATTAAAGTAATAACTCTTTTGGAACAAAGCAGTGTTGGATATAGCCTGCTTAATTCCTAATCATTTAATTAAACTTAAAAAAATCATAAAAAAATGTGAAGCGTTAAATAGCATATTCGCTTTGGATTAGCACACATATCCATGGAGAAAGTAAGGTTGAAGAGTAAGGGTCCCTTGTTCATTGTTCCTTGGCGATGCACTTTCGCATGCGACAGCAATTGTGTACATTGTACTTCTGCAGGCAAACCCGCTGTTGCAGATGAACTCGATACTGCAGGCGCCATGAAAATTGTTGATGAAGTTTACGATTTTGGCGCCAGCTTCTTCGGAATCACTGGTGGGCAACCGTTTCTGCGAAAGGATCTTTTCGAAGTCATAAGTTATGCTAGAAAGCTTGGTTTGAACGTAAGCATCATAATTGATGGGCGCTTAATGGACCAGACAGCCTTTGAAAACATTGTTAAAAACGAAGTTAAAATTTCTGTAAGCATCGACGGCGCAGAGAAAACAAATGATGCTATTCGCGGCAAAGGCGCTTATGCAGCCGCGGTTTCAGCGATAGAGAAGTTTTCACGTGAGAAACTGTTAAACTGCCTAGTATACACCTTTGCCAACGCTGGCGACTCTGTGACAAACGCCAACGAGGAAGATATGCGTCACGTGCTTGATTTAGCACGCAAATATGATGCCCGCTGGGTGGTTTTTCACGGTTTTATCCCCTACAGCAAAGACAAAAGCAGCCTTAAAGCTGACCTCAAACCGCAGCAGTATGAATGGGTTTGCAACAAACTCTACGATTTGACATTAGAGTATAAAGGGAAACCTGGAATTAACGTGTACATTCCCTTCTATGCGCGAGTTGCAAAGCAGCGAGGGATGCCTGATTTTGACAACTGGTACAACAACTTCTTCTTAGGCAGATGCTTCTTCGGCAAATTCATGAGTATTGCGGAAAACGGCGACGCTATACCCTGCAGTTACAACGACGCTTACAGGATTGGAAACATTAAGGAGAAGTCGCTTAAGGAAATCTGGGCTGAAATGCAAAATTCCCCGTTCTTCACCCAAGTGAAAGATAAAAAGAACATAAAAGGCAAATGTGGCGTTTGTGAGTACCGTGAGATTTGCGGTGGCTGCCGGTCTTCAGCGTTGTTTTACACGGGAGACATTTTCGGTTCAGACCCACGATGCGCTTATATTCCACAAGCATTGAGGCGGAAAGAATAGGCGCTTATCGTTTACATCTTATATTAGGACCCAATAAGGCAAGATTAACGTCAACTGGATCGTCAGGTTGCTTGAAGGTCTTCACGGACTTATTTGGGGTGTTTCCAATTCGACTTTTACGTATTTTATTACCAAAAGAGAAGTAACCAAGAAAAGTGCTGCAAACAATGGTACTAGGAGTACCAAATACACTATGTTGCCCGTCAGAAAACATAAAATGATAAGAAAGTACGCGAGTACTCCTCCCAATCCACCCCCAGCGCCACCGATAGCACTGTTAACGTTCTTGTTCTTAACTCGAAGTCTTAAAGAACACACTTGGCAGGTAATTGCGTTTCGGTTAGTAAGGAACAACAACTTTCTATCTTGAATGTTGCTACCGCACCTTGGACAAACAACCAACGTTTGCCACCTCAAACGAATATCAGTCAAAACATTATTTAAGTTTTGGAATCGACCTAAAATAGCATGGTGCGTCTTGGTCGGTAACTTTAAGTATCGTGCTTTTTTCGCTAGCTGAAATGACCCGGTCTATAGTTAATTTAGGAACCATCACTCACAAATTAATGATAACTGGGAGTGGCGTGCATCCAAAAAAATTTATGGAAGAGAGAGAGGAGTAAAGGGAATCTTATCTGGATGCACGTCGCACGTTTATGGGCTTCTCAGGTGCTGTCGGAAGAGGGCTCCGTAGTTTTTTCTTGATTTGCTATAGTTTAGCTGGGCTTTGGCTTTGGGGTGAACTAGTTTTTGCGAGTCTTTACTTGTGATGAAGACTGATCCGCCGTTTTTCAGGTGTTCTTTGACTTGGAAAAAATCCACCTGTTTCGACTCTTGCACCTCAACGTCTTCGCTACTATCATTGTCTAGCAGCAGAACTTGGAATAGTGGAATCCTGGTTTTTTTGTTTGAAATAAGATTACTCAAGAATATTTCCCTTCCCACAGTTTTGAGAGTAATTTATATTTAATTTCAAGAATTCTTAAAGCTATGTGGTTGTCAACAGACTACTACAAGGTTATATTACTGCAGAATAAAAGGAATGATTTGCTTATCTTTTAACGTTTTAACGATCAAATCAGGCTTTTCTTTTTCCAGTTCCAGCCGAGAATAAACACCTGTTACAACGGCAACACAGCCCATGTTTGCTAATTTTGCGGCTTTGACACCGAAAATCGAATCCTCGACAACTACGCATTTTTCAGGGCTTGCTTTCAGTTTAGATGCAGCTTTTAAGAAAATTTCTGGGTTTGGTTTTGAATGTGAAATTGACTCAGCCGTAAGAACTGTGTCAAAGTATTTTTCTAGGTCTTTTGCTTTGAGCAAGTGGATGACTACTGAGCGGTTATTCATCGATGCCAAACCCATTTTCACTTTGCCATGTAACGCTTCAAGAAGTTCTCTGGCGCCCAGAAACAGTTTCACTCGGTCTGTTAGCTCGATTTCAAGTTGGCTCTTGCGCTCGACTAAGCGCTGGATTAATTTCTCGTCAAACTGCATTTTAGCCGACCGCAATATATCCCGGAAGGTGTCTGCTGCACCAATTCCGATACGGCGTTCAATATACTCGTCGCTAACTTTGCAGTTTATTTCGCTTAATGCTTTTTGAAACGCGATAACGATTGCTTGCCGCGTGTCAGCTAGGGTTCCGTCCCAGTCCAAAATAACCGCTTCAAACATGGCTGGTCTGCTAGTTTAAGTTTAGTTTTTCCCTGATGGCTTGGCTTTTCTTCGTGGCTTCTTCGATTGCCCGTATCATTGCTGACCTAATTTGGCTTTGTTCAATCTGGTATATGGCTTCGATAGTTGTGCCGCCCGGAGTGGTCGTCATATCCTTAATTTTTGACGGGTCCTCATGCAAGTCAATAACAAGTTTGCCTGCGCCCATAACAGTTTGGGCTGCACAGGTTAACGCTATATCACGCGGTAACCCAACCTTTAATCCCGCATAAGTCATAGCCTCAATGATAATCGACAGGTAACCAGGTCCGCTGCCGCTAACAGCTGTTATTGCATCCATATATTTCTCGTCCAATTCGTCGCAAATGCCCATCATGTTCAACAAAATTTTAACTTTCTCTTTGTCTTGTTGAGTAACGTTTGCTTCGCAACAATAAGCCGTGTAGGCTGCTTGCACCAGCGCGCCAAGATTAGGCATAATACGCACTATCCTTGCGTCAGGAGCATTCTTCTTCAAAAACTTCAAAGGAACCGTAGCAGCCACAGAAATCAACAGTTTGTCCTTGATTTCCTTGCTGATTTCTTTGAGTACCTTTTCGACGTCACCAGGCTTAACAACAATGAAAACTATGTCTGCGTCGACGGCGGCTTTTTTGTTGTCTGTTGATGTTTTTACGCCGAGGTTTTCAAATTCCTTGAGCCTTTCAAGATCAATATCAACCGCTGTTATTTTGCCCTCGTAGCCGCCTTTCAGCAGGCTTTTGACTACGGCGCCACCCATCATGCCTGTACCAATTACTGTGATTTTATCGTTCATGATTATTCACTTGTTACTTTAACGACTGGCGACTTTGCTCTTTAAACTTTTGTTGCCCAAAACAAATTGTTATCTAACTACCGCTTGCTTCTTTGAGCAGTTTATGCATTGCCATCACAGGGGCATCGGTTCTTACGCCTCTAGTGTTAAAGTGGGTCTGTACAGCTTGGAAACCGCTTTTGCGGAGCGCATTGAGGAAGGCTTGTATGGATGGTGATGGGAGACCAAGTTTTCCGCTTAACTTGTCAAGCACGTAGTATGTTATGGGCGCTGAGGCTTCGTCTTTGGTTAAAGCGAGAAGTTTCGTGATTCTAGCGCTGTTTCTGAAGGCTACAGTTTTGTTTTCTTTTATCATTAATTCAATGAAGTTCTGGTCGAAGATGTTTCCCAGCCACAAGGGACCCGCGTAATCCATTTTTGAGCCGCATTCGGGGCATTGCAGGTTGCCGAAGGGTTGGTGTGTGGTTTCTCTGTGGAAACAGTTGAAACAGTGCAGAATATACCCGAGGCTTTTGATGCTTTCATCTGCTTTCTTTGCGCCATATGCGATTTTAGCGTAAACTCGAATGTAATGCTCGCTGCTGTGGCTGAAAACGACCTGAATTCCGATATCATGCTTCGCCGCTAAGGTGGCGGTGCAGCCGGCTAAAAGCCGAACAGCAAGCTCATGGCAGTACTCCGTTCGCAATGGTCTGCCGCCGTACTTTCGAATGCAAGCTTTAGCGTGGACTCCGCACAGGGGTGCTAGGTCGGTTGCTGTTGAAGATAATAAGCCGTTGTTGCGGATTGCTCGGAGGGCTGGGTCTAAGTATGGAGCTGGAGTGCCAAACGGGTCAACATCAATAATGTCAAACCTTTTCTTAGGCGAGGCATGGCAGCTTAAAACGCAGTTCGCGTCCTTATGCTTAACAGTGACCGTTTTTTCGAGCCCGTTGATTTGCACGTTGTGCTTTGCAAGCTTGAATGCTCTCTCGTTAATGTCGCTGATTAACACTTTTTTTACTCCGCTAATTTCAGCGGCGAAGCGGACTCCGCGGATTCCTTGGCTGGTTAAGGGGTCGCAAATGGAGATTTTTCTGCCAGCCATGCGTTGGTAGGCTTGGAACGCTAAAACCGTTAAGTCACGGTTAAACTCCATGACTGGATTGTAGAAGACTGGAGCTTTAGACGGTGCATAATCGGAAGGGTTCACTTCGTAAGCTTCGAGTTTGGGCACTAAAACTTGCACTTTGCCCTCCCTGATTATTTCGCTTGGAAAATCCGCCTTATACTCTTCCATAAGTGACGCTCCAGTGCATGTTGTTATGAAAAGAATTTTATTGCCATATTAGACTTCTGGTAATAGAAGGAGCGAAAGCATTGCAGAAGCGAGTTTTGCTTTTAACTGGCAACCCAGGCGTTGGAAAGACAACAGTGCTCATCGAGACAGTGGAAGCACTTAAAGCCGAGGGCATCAGTGTTGGTGGAATGATAAGCCGTGAAGCAAGAGAAGGTAACGTGCGCGTAGGCTTCGAAATCATAGACTTAACCAACAACAAACACGGCTGGCTAGCACACATCAACCAGAGAACGGGTCCACAAATCGGCAAGTACCATGTTAACCTAGAAGACCTAGAAAACATAGGCGCAACCGCTATCGTGGAGGCAGTAGAAAAATGCGGCGTTATCGCTATTGATGAGATTGGTCCCATGGAACTTTTTTCACAGAAGTTCAAACAAGCCGTAAAGCAAGCATTAGAAAGCAGAAAGGTGGTGTTAGCTGTTGTGCATGCGAAAGCTAGAGACCCACTGATAAACGAGGCAATACAACGGGAAGACTCAGAAATATTCACAGTAACGTTAGCTAACAGGGATAAGCTGGCTGAAGAGATAACGAAGAGAACATTAGCCGTTCTTTAGCCAGTTATAATCGGTTTAAAGTTCAGACAAGCGTTAATTATTCATCTTCTTTCCTAAGTTTGTCTAACGCCTTCTTCATTTCTTCTGGCGTAGCATATTTAGCGCCTGAACCAGCCAAATCCATAGTTGATTTTCGCACCTTATGCGTTTTATTCTTGCGTTTAACCTTTCTTGGTTCATCCCAGTACTTGTCAAATTCTTTTGGTGACATGATGTCTAAGCTGGCTAGTTGCTGGCTGAAAGCGTCAAGCGCGCAACGGTTATTGAGGTGTGCATGGTAAATTTCGATTAGAAGGTTTATTGCCATTGATTGGGAAATCGGCTTTTTCGCCATGAAGGTTAATTCTTCAGCAACTTTAGCTAAATCGTCATAAATCTTTTCTGGCAAATTAACTGTTTTAGCCATACCAACCACTTCTCAATTACAAACTCTTCACTATTTGTTCCGCGTCCTTTTTAATTTTCGCCAAATCCTCGGCTGTTGGCTTTCCCCTGATATCGCCAAGCCTGCCCTGAGTGCTCAAATCCTCTCTTCCATGAAACTCGCCCGGCACGTACCATTCACCAACTACGTTAAAACCAAAATGCTCAAAGTACTGTCTCATACATTTTCCCGCTGGAGTCGCCTCATCCATGCCTGTGTGTGGTCCAGAATAAGTGCAGAAAACCAACGCGTTTTTGCCTTCCACTTTAGGGGCACACGGCTTAATTTTTCCTTGATTTCGGTAAAAAGCCAGTTTGCCCTTAAGGAAATCAGCCATTGGTTTAGCAGGCTGCCACTCAATTGATGGAGAACCAACACAAACCAAATCATAATCAAAAAAGTCTGTTCCAGCAGCATCTTGAGGCTTTTTCAATTCAACTTTTAACCCCGCGCTTTCCAAGCCTTCTTTAATGGCGTAAGCTACTTTTTCGGTGTTTCCTGTGCTTGACCAGTAAATTATTAACGCTGACTTCAAACTTTCACTCCTGAGTAACCTATTTCTTCATTGACCGATAAAAAGTATTTTAGACTTGTTGGATAACGCTTGTTATCTTTCAATTCCCGTTACTCGGGATTTTTTCCTGCGTCTTTTTTTTCTGAATCTGGAATGTTCAACGTCGGCACAAGATTTATGTATTCATTTGATACCTATTGTATACAGTGGTCGTGTTGACACTTAAACCATTAGCCGTAAGAGTTCCCGCTGAGTTAGAGAAAGAAATTCTTGAAATCATAAAAAAAGAAAAACTAGACAAAGCAACGGTTGTCAGAAATCTTCTTGAAAAAGGCATCATGGAATGGAGAAAACAAGCTGCCCTGGAGCTTTTGCAGAAAGGGGAAGCAACTTTCGCTAAAGCAGCAGATATTGCAAAGCTTTCACTTTGGGAGTTTGCTGATTTAGTGAAGCAACGCAACATTGAATGGGTCAGATATGAGCCTGAAGATGTAGAGAAAGAGTTTAGAGAAGCGTCGGCGGCGAAGCGTAAGTGAAGTCATTGGTGTTCAATTCCACCCTATTGATCTACCTGTCCAAAGCTGGATTAAGTGGAATTATCGAGAATTTAAAAGGAGAAAAATTAACGTCTCCGTTGGTTAAGGCAGAAGTTGTGGATAAAGGCAAACTGAAGGGTGTTCCAGATGCAATTGCATTGGAGAAATTGTTTGATAATGGCGTTTTCAAGGTTTGTAAACCCAAAAATACCGCTTTTCTTTCTCGGTTGTCTGAGACACGTGGGCTTCATGTTGCTGATGCTGACGTGTTGGCTCTCGCCAAAGAATATGAGGCGCTGGCGGTTATTGATGATGAGGTAGCTAGGAAGACGGCGAAGGTGTACGGAATCGAGTATGTGGGCACGCCGTACGTTTTGGTAAGAGCTGTTTTTGAAGGGCTCCTCTCGAAAGAAGAGGCTAAGCTGGCTGTGAATGATATGGTTTCTGCTGGCTGGCGGTGTAGCTTGGAGAGTTATTCGAAGATTATGCAGTTATTAGAGAAAGTGAAAGGTTAAGAGCCTTAACGCTTTAGGCAATGTATCAACAAAAGGTATTGACACCTGATCCCGTAAGGTAGTAGCTTACACACCTATATTTCGTTCCCAACGAAAATCATTTTAAAACAGAACTAAATACGAAAGATAACCGTTCTAAAACCCTCAATAGTTATTTTAAAGTATAAATACCATTCAAGCCATAGTTAAGGCAAGCTTAGGTGACGGTTTTGCGAATTGGCTTCTTCGTCTATGAATATCCTCCTCAACTTGTAGGCGGTTTAGGCACTTACGCTGAATACATCACCCATGAATTCGTTGACATTGGACACGACGTCTCAGTCTTCACCCTCAATAATAACGGATTAAAAACAAAAGAAATCCTGCGAGGAGTAGAAGTTCACAGGCCACTTATAGTTGACGCAAGCAACATCTGGCCCTTCTTTGTGGTGGATGACCTGAAAAAATGGGGCACTAACATCAAAGTCTTCAACGACATCTTCATCTACAACATCCTAAGCTCAACCAAATTCATCAATAGTCTAATTAAAAAAGAGAAATACAAATTTGACGTCGTCTGCGTACACGACTGGCTGAGCAGTATTGCAGGCTTAGTCATTAAGAACGAAACCAAGATACCCGTAGTTTTCCACACGCACAGTACAGAATGGGGCAGAAGCGGCGGGCAAGGCTCCGAAGTAGTGTCCCATTTAGAGAGGGCTATGGCTCAAAACTCCGACCGCATAGTAACTGTCAGTTACGCTATGCAAGACGACCTTGTAAAACACGGCTGGTCACCTTCAAAAATCAGCGTTGTATGGAACGGTGTGGACCCTGAAACGTACGATCCGCGAAAAGTACAAAAAGAAGATGTGGATGCAATCAGAGAAAAATACGGCGTTCCTGACGGTTGGAACATGCTGCTTTTCGTGGGAAGGCTTACTTGGGTGAAAGGCGTACGCAATTTACTGCAGGCGATGCCTATGGTTCTCAAAGAGTACCCTAATACTAAACTGGTTATTTTAGGCAAAGGTGACGAACAAGCTGACATTGTTGAAACAGCAGAAAGATTAAACATCAAGGATAAAATCGTTTACCGCTTCGACTTTGTGTCTGAAAAAGAACGGATTCTCCATTATGCCGCCTCTGACGTGTGTGTTTTTCCATCGATTTATGAGCCGTTCGGAATTGTAAGTTTAGAGGCGATGGCTATGGAGAAACCAGTAGTAGTCAGCGCGAGAGGCGTTGTAGGCTTCAAAGAGCAAGTGATAACTGTCGGTCCAGACCAAAACGGCGTGCACATTAACGGTGAAGACCCCGCGGACATAGCATGGGGAATAAACGAGACGCTGCGTGACCCTGAAAAATCAAAAAACTGGGGCGAAAACGGAAGGCGAAGAGTGCTGGAGTATTTTACTTGGCACAAAGTCGCTGAGCAAACAAGCAAAATCTACGAGTCACTACTCTAAAATTCAAAAAAGATTGCTAGTAAAAAAGTGAAATGGTTAAAGTTTATGTTGCAAGCATTTCAGCTACTTGTAACAACCGTAAATCTATTGGCTTCCTGTTTTTAGCGGCTTTCTCAAGCTCAAAACCCACAATTGCACCGTTCTGTAATCCAACTGCCATGCTACCCTGCCCTTGGCAAATTAATTCAACTGCTTTCTCCGCGAATAAACTAGCCAGTAACCTGCTGCGTGCTGTTGGGCTTCCGCCACGCTGAGCATAGCCAATAATTGATAGTCTGACTTCAGATTCTGTTTGCTGTTGCATTTCTTGAGCTAACTTACCTGTATTGCCGAAGCCTTCTGCCGCAACTATTATTCCTGCTCTTTTGCCTTTTTTCGCGTTTTCCTCCATCAGCTTTATAATTTCAGCAATGCTCATTGGGTTCTCTGGAATCAAAATTACCTCTGCACCTATGCATATGCCTACTTCCAGCGCTAAGAATCCTCTTTTCCGACCCATTACCTCCACAATGAAAATTCTTTCATGAGAAATCGCTGTATCCCTAATTTTGTCAATGGCACCTACAGCCGTGTTGACTGCAGTGTCAAACCCGATTGTTTCGTCTGTTCCGTAAACGTCATTGTCAATTGTGGCTGGTATCCCAATCATTAAGGCGTCGCTTTCTCTGCTTAGGTCTAGGGCACCCTTAAATGAGCCGTCGCCTCCAATTACCACTAAACTATCAACATCATTAATGGATAATGTTTCTGCTGCTTTTTCCCAACTGCCCTCTTCCTCGAAACTTGGGCATCGAAGGGTGTGAAGTATGGTGCCGCCTAACTGGATAATGCCGCCGACACTTCGCGGAGTCAATCTTTTGAACGAGTTATTTAGTAGTCCGTCCCATCCTCTTTCGAAACCTATAACTTGAAGACCATTCGCATGGCCTATTCGTGTTATAGCTCGGATGGCGGCGTTCATGCCTGGTGCATCTCCACCCGAAGTAACTATGCCGATAGTTTTTGCCATTAAATATGCCTCTTTTTATCCTTAAAACGCGTTACAGTTTTTTCAAATAAAAACCTATCTGAACGTACACTTGCTACAGATTAAAATGTTTAGTATGTATAAAAATCCTGTAAAATTCCAAAAAACATAAATTCTTTCATCTTATCTTTATGGACTTTGTCGGGAGGTAGCTCAGCCTGGCAGAGCTCTCGAGCTGGCTAATTTGCTTAGCTGGTGGAGACGCTGTAGAGGTCTACCCTTGGTGGGCTTCATTCTAGCCTGCACAGGCCACAGATACCGAGCCGTCGCAGGTTCAAATCCTGCTCTCCCGACCATATAATTCTCCGATAATACGGCACTGTCCTAATAATAGATAGATACAGTTTATTTGGGCTGTTTGTTTATTCTTTTTTTTCGTGAGATAACGCCAAGGTCAAGGAGTAAAAGTGGCTTCCGAAGGCGATTCTTTCTGATCATGGACTACAGTTTAGGGATCAATGGAAGAGTTGGTGCAGTGTTCATGGAGTTGAAGCGCATTTTGCTCATCCATCTTACCCTCAGGATAAAGGCAAAGTCGAGTGGTGCATCCAGAACCTGAACCGCGAGTTTGTTAATCATTTACGGGTGTTCCTTGAGTGGCTTGAAGGCAAATTAAGCGATTATAGAGACTGGTTTAATCGTGCTCGCTTTCATAGAGGCGCAAAAGCGTTCCCAACATCGCTTTATGAGTGTAAAGTTAGAAAGTTGACATGGCAGACTTGAAACTTTTATATATTACAGATGCTAATTCACTGTTGAGTGTCATGGCTGAAGTTTGTTCAACATGCGGGCTTCCAAAGGACTTATGCGTTTGTGGAGAAATCGAAAAAGAGCAGCAGAGAATTCGCATTAGGCTTGAAACTAGAAAATTTGGCAGACCAACCACTATAGTCGATGGCATGGACGATAAAAACTCGAACTTGCCAAGCCTTGCACAAAAACTCAAAACCTTTTGTGCGTGCGGAGGAACAAGCAAAAACGGTCAAATTATGCTGCAGGGAGATCACAGAGACAGAGTGCGCGAATTCTTGATGAAAATAGGTTATCCGACAGAAAACATCGAAGTGCAATAACCGCAAAGTCGAAGCAGAGGTGCAAATTGATGAAAAAAGTAGATGATATTCGCGAAGTACTCAAATCGATTAAGCATCGAAAACGAACGCAGATTTATTGTCCGAGATGTTGTAGCCCAAAGTTAAAGTTGACGAGCAGTCTAGCTGTTTGGTTAACGGGTGAACAATATTACTGTGAAGACTGTGGTTACATTGGAGCCGTAGTTATGGAGCTTGAGGAAGAAAAAGAAGAAACTGATGCTTCATCTAAAGAAAATGTTTAATGTTTAATCGGGCAACTCAAGATTCAATTGTTTCTTAAGTGTTTTGTAGCGGTTGCGTACGGTTACTTCAGTTACGCCAGCAGCTTCAGCGATGTCTTTTTGAGTCTTTTTCTCGTTGTTCTGCAAACAAGCAATGTATAAGGCAGCAGCAGCTAAACCCATCGGGTCTTTTCCAGCAGCAGCACGCTTGCGTCTTGCGTCTCTGAGAATTTGGATGGCTGCACCCTGTGTTTTGCCTGAAATGCCAGTTTTTTCTGCGATTTTAGAGACGTAAGTAAGTGGGTCAGCAATAGGCATGTGAACATCAAGCTCACGCAGCAATAGCCTGTAGCATCTTGCGACGTCTTTCTTATCGACAAGGCTAGCTTCAGCTATTTCCCGCAGTGTACGTGGTGTTCCGCTTCCACGGCAAGCAGCATAAAGTGCAGCAGCAGCGATAGCGGCGATTGATCTTCCTCGAACAAGGCCTTTGTCTAGAGCTTTTCGGTAAATTACAGCAGCTTTTTCTTTGATTGGTGGTGGAATGTAGACTTTGTCGGAGAGACGATCGAGCTCTGCCATGGCTTGAGCTAGGTTTCGGTCGACGGATGAGTGTACTCGGCTGCGTATTTGCCATTTCCTAAGACGCCACATTTGCAACCTTGTGGATAGGGGCAGTTTTCTTCCGAAGGCATCTCGGTCGACTTGGCTAATTGCTGTGGATAAGCCTTTGTCATGAACAGAATAAGATGTGGGAACTCCAACTCGGCTTCTTGACGCTTTCTCCTCTTGGGTAAACGCGCGCCATTCTGGTCCTTTATCCATCATTTGCTCGTACAGGACTAAGCCGCAGTCGCCGCAAACGGTTTCTCCGGTGTCATAATCGTGAACTAGGTTTTCGCTACCGCACTCTGCGCACTTGTCAGACAAGCGCGTTTGTGTTTTGGTTTCTTTTTTGCTCAATTTTTTCTACTCCTTTCAACATGCGTAGAACCGTCACTATAGGCCAATCTGGCTAGAAAACAGTACATTCGGCCCGCGCAAACTAAGGTGATGAATGCTTCTGTTATTTAAGCTTTGTGGTCTTAATAAAGCTATTGCACACTTTATTTTACAAATTTACGCACTAGCTAGATATTGTTGATGGAAATAAGCATAAGAAAAATGTTAATGAAAAACAAAGTGCCAACCTACATCCCTCATGAAGAACGCTTATTAGGATAAAAAATGTCCTAAAACTCTAGCGTTAACAAAAAAGAAGACTTGCAGCCCGGTGGTGTAGTGGTCAAGCATAGCGGGCTTTGGACCCGCCGACGAGAGTTCGAATCTCTCCCGGGCTACATTAAACCCTAGTCAGGTCGACTTTCAAACTCTCGGGTAACAATTGTTAGAATTCAATGTAAAGTTGATTATTTTGCAAGGAATTTTAGAGAAAGGAATACACTCAGAGAGGAAAACACTACTGCAAATAGCAAGAGGAACAGAAAATCGCGCGCGATCGAACAAAAAATGAAAAAGCAACTTATTTTTAGGGCTTGCGTTTCTTAAAGTAGACCAGTAGACCCCGTATGTCTGATACTTTAGTTACTTTGCTAGAAATGAAATAGCTTTTTATTATACACTGAGAAAGAAAGCATGACGTTTATTGCTATCAGGTACAATGGGAAGGCGTACTCCGAGAAAGTCCACATTGTGGCAGCCCCGAAACTTGTCAAAGCATTGAATACTCCGACTGTGAACGGCCAAGCGGACTCAGTCTCTGGATGGTTCCATGCCTTTGTGAGAGTTGGTATTGAGGCCAATCCATCGCTCGCAATTGCAAAGGCTATCGCTACATTCGGGTCTTTGGTCACATACCAAAGAACTAAGGCCAGCCCTGATAATACCCCGCAAACATAATCAAACGATGCGAGCTTCCAGTAGGCTTTCTTTGTAACAAACGAAGCAGTAAATATCAGAAATGGCGAAACACCCGACATGAATACTGGTAAAACTGCCCAGCCCACCCCGTTGGATATAGCCGCTGCGGTTGCGATGAGAGGTGCGATTGACCACATAAGCCAAGACACCCTATTCGGCTTGGCAACACCTTTGAACATCGAACTTATGTAAACATAGGTCGCAACCAATGTCGCAAAAGCGGCAACGAAAACAAGGTATTCTAACATACTCTATTAAACCATAACTCCCGCTATTTTACGTAACCGATATTTAAATTTTCAGCTTCTCCATAAGAAGGGTCTTTGTCGACTTTGGAATCTCAGACAGCATTCATTTGTCCCATATTTAGCGCGCCGCGCCAACAGAAGCTCATTTTCAAAAATAAAGTTTGTTATGAGGAGTATTTCCGATGTGCGCTATTCTATTACAGCCTTCAATTAGCCTGATTAATCATTGGTTATATTTCTTTTTGGTTTCACTCCAAGCGCCACCATAACTACCAGCCTTCCTTAACCAAACTTTTATAGCATCAATTTACTGTCAAGCACTGGGAAGGATGGGGCAATAAAGCAGGCTAAATTGTTCAAGCGCGGCAGCCTTAGGGGTCCTCTTTTCTTGTTATTCTTGTTTTGGGTCGAGTTTCAAGCAAGAGTTAAAATGCGATGGTTAGACTTTCACGGTACTCGTGTTTGTTTTATAAGCCAGCTCAGGATTGTGTTCAACGTATCTTTGTCAAGTTCACGGTCTTCAGCGTTATAGGAAACTGCAGCCTCAGCGGCGGAGAGTTTTTCAAATGGTCTTGTTTCATGTTTCAAAACATGATTAGCGTTTTCAGGATAGAAAAAAATCATATTATTTTTATTAGCAGTTGCGGTCTCTAGTGCCTTTCCGTCAGCTTGCCAATCGGTTTGGATGTCCTTCTTGCCGATAATGACCAGTATTGGCTCTTTCACTTTTGGGATAAATTCTGAGGGATTATAGGTCCACAACTCTCGAGAAAAAGGCAAGTTCGCTGGATTTGCTAACGAAAGCAGCAGTAGCTTGATGCCTTCGGGAAGAGAAGAATCCGGCACTACTGGTTTACCAATTACAAACGTGGCGATGGTGTCGTCGTAGTATTTCATAATTGTCTCCTTGTTGGGCAGAAACTTAATCTGGTTGTAGATTTGACTGCGCGCTACTTGACCAATAGATCGTCCTGGCGCACCAGTCAGCACCATCCCTTTGAATTTGACCCTTGCCTGCAAGTGGTAGTTTAAGGCGTGGATGGCTCCTTCACTACTGGTAAGCACAAAAAGATTGTTCCGGTCTGTATACTTTCCTGAAATTAGGGTTTCTACTGCCCCTGACAATTCGTCTATGTGGCTTTGCATGCTGATTTTGCCTATCATTTTAGGAATGTTTTCTTGAACATGCGGTCCAGATGCGCGTTTATCGTAACGTAAGGTTAGAAATCCTTGACTTGCGAGTGCTTCAGCCAGCAACTTGCCGCTACCGTTTTTTCCGGGTAGGAGCGGCGAGCACCAGTCCCGGTCGGTTGGACCGCTACCCGCTACAAAGACAACTGCGGAATGAGGATCTTCACCTTTTGGACGTGTAAGGGTTCCGTACACAGGGATTTCATTAACCTTCCATTCGACTTCTTCATTTTCGAAATCCCGCTGTTCCATCATTGCGCTTCACCCACAAATGGTTGCTTTAGCAATATAGTTTTATACTGGCGATTTAAGTGTGTGTAAAAACCCACGCATTTGCAGCATTTTTTAATCGTGCACTATATAAACTCTTAAATGTTTGTTGTAGGAAAATTCATTAAGCGTCATCTATGTGCGAGGCAAGATAATTTGACTACGTCAATTGTGGAGTGTCCGCATTGTCATTATAGGTTTAATTATGAGTTCATTCCATCAGCGTCATTCTACTCAATACGTTTGGGAACCCAAAGGATATTCAAATGCCCACATTGCAAGGAGCTTCATAAGTTTAATGTTACCCGCTTCGGGACAGACTCATCGCTGCCGACCCATGGAGATAACGCAGAAACAGGAATCGGCGGCAGGATATGGGCGTTGCTGCTCGGTCCCCTGCTGACACTTACCCTCATAGGCTATTTACTGCTGTTCATAGTTGGGTTTCAATATATTCTCGCGTTCATAATTCCAATGGTGCTTGGAATAGTCTGGACATTGTCCTATATTGTGTATCTTTTCTGGAAAGTTAGTCGCAATACAAATAGCAAAGTAAATGAGGCGAAGTAGATGTCTGTTGAGCAATTTACAGTACAGCCGTCCATAAGTTTGGGAACAATTGCGCTGGTAGTTTTAGTCGTGACTGGTGCCGTTCTTTTGCTGTTAGCTTTTACAACTGGAAGACGAGCAAAAACAATTAGACGCACTTTTGTTGTGTTGATGATTATCGGAATACTGGTAATCGGACTGGGAGTTTTTCTGTTTTTTGCCTCTAACACGCCCTCAACAATAACGGTGGGCTCTGGATACGTGAGTGTACAGTCGCCCAGCTTTAGTGGCGCTGGAAACCTGAATATCACCGCCAATAAAATAGCCTCTGCTTACGTTGGGCAGATAGGTTCAGGGAATCTAACCTTGTCAAAACAGCATGGAACGAATTACGACCATTTTAATGTAGGCATATTTACACTTGGAAATGGAAACACAGCCTATGTTGTTTCCAACAATTCAACAGACCTCATAATTCAGCTGAATAGCGGAGAATACGTGCTACTCGGCACATCAAATACAAACGCTCTCGCCACAAGCTTTTCACAATCTGTTTACCCATTGAATCTTTCTTGATTAGAATTCCTAACAGCAATCATGTAAAATAGGCTAAAAATCAATTATGGTTTGGGAATGAAATTTAATTCAACTAATATCTTAACCGTGGCTCTTTGTGCTTCGCGATAGGATTTGCTTAATATTTTAAACGCATCCCACCGGACCCGCCGAGAGTCCATTTTCCTAAATAGACGTCACATTAAGCAGCATTCCTGAAATTAATGTCTGTGGGCTTTTGATTTTCGGGAACGCCATAACATGTATATAACATGACCGCTGAAAATAGTCGAACTCTCGGGTACACTATCAAAAAGCGAGTAAAACGTAGCCATTTCAATCGCGTTCAAACGAGAAATCACTCGCAAATTGGTAGTGCTTGAAAAATGTTTGAACGAGAGTTTGAACCTATCCTGGGCTACTGAGAGCTCTGTAGTCTAATTAATGAAAAAATCGTTAACGCATTATGGCAGCTAAGAAACTTAAACAATCAGCCAAAAAAGTTATGCTGAGAAAATAAAATTTTTTAAACAAAAAAACAGACTTGGAAAACCTGCATTAAACTGAAAACTACATTTTGTCCCTCGAAAAGGAAAACACGTATAAATCGACTTTCCTTTCAGCCTACGTAAAAGCACATATAGGTACATGGTGGATGAATTGGATGAAAACTTAAATGCAAATCAAGACAAGAGACGACACATGCGATATCTGGATTGGAGAACGATTAGTTCATTTGGCTACGTTTTTGGCGGGCTTTTCCTTTTATTGGGTCTTTACACATATATATACTATAAAACGACCTGGATTGGTCAGATTGGTTTGGCATTTAATCCCTATCAAAATTACGCCCTTCCTATACTAATTGCTGGAATTGCCTTGCTAATTACGGGCTACATCACGGAACAACAAGATAGAAAGAAAATAAAAGGTGTGGAAAAACAACAACCGATAGCAAACATAGGTGTTTGTCCCAATTGTGGAGCAAAGCGAGACTTTGATGCCCAATACTGCAAAAAATGCGGCAAGAAATTCGAATGACTACAAGCTTTGTTTTTGCTTGTGTGCACGCATGCATGTTGATAATGTGTGAAAACTATTCTCAATTTCAGAAAATTGCTAAGTTATAGCTATCCAGTGGGGTGTCAAAAGGCGTTTTTAAACATAAGCAGCTTCTAAAACTAAATCTAAATTCAAGTTTTCACGCAGCCTGCGTCCCTAAATCCCGTTTGCGACGCACCAGTATTTAGCTTCAGAAAAAACGGATAAAGATGACAGCAACCCTAATAGATTTAAGGATTGACATGAACAGCTCTGTCCTGAAAAGGCAAGTCGGAGACCTCGAACATATCCCTAAATGCTTTTCTTTCGGAGTATTTTCTGAGAAATGTGTGTGATAGTGTGAAAGTGGCTTTTCTTCGGATAATAGAAGGCTTGGAGTAATTGTAAGGCAGAATAAGGAGGATCATCAAGATGCAGCTTTCTTCTCAAACGCTTTTTTCCACAAATATGCCATTAGAAAAAGATCAAAGCCCAACTGACTATTGTCCCAAAGCCCGAAACGCAAAAAATATAAATAGCGCCACGTTTTTATAACGCGTTTTATTCAAAGCGCGAATGGCATAGAAAAAGTACTTGCTGGGGTTATATGCATTTTAAGTACCAGAAAGCCATCATTCTACTAATTGGCATTTTGTTACTAGTTCTCATAACGCCTACCTCTATAGTAGCCAACTGCGAAAAGACCTCTACTTTTCAAGCTCAATATAGGCTCCTCAACCAAAAGTTGTATGTTTCAGTACAGCCTTCACTCTACGACTATTATAGTAACATTAGCCATACAGTAAATAGCGACAGTGACTACGCAAATTTTGTTACGCCTCAAGCTGTCGAACCCATCGCGGAGAGCATTCAAAATATTACTCGCAATCTGCCCTACAGCAACGAACAGTTTGCTGATGCCGTGTTAACGCTGGTTCACCAAATCCCATATGCTATTAATGGTGTGGAATATCCTGTTGAAACTCTTGTAAACAATTCTGGAGATTGCGTTGCATTGTCACTCCTGGCGGCTTCCATCATGCAGGCTGGAGGCTTAAATGTTGTTTTGATTCACTATATAGGAATAAACCCCGGTCACATGAATGTTGGAGTTTACCTACCCTACACGCCGGTCTATCATACCGCTGGGATGGCACCCACCGATTTCGTTTACAGCAATAAAACTTACTGGACAGCTGAGACCACCCCTGCCGAAGACTGGAAAGTTGGAGACCAATCTGCATCCCTAGCTAACGCAGAACCTGTGATTATTCCCCTTAATAGCACTGAGCAATCATCACCAGGACAGGTTTCATCAAGTTTGAACACGCCTTTACTTCCTTCGTCTATAACTATTAGTCTGTCTCAAGAACAATCAAGTGCTAATATGTCTCAAGAACAATCAAGTATCGGAGAAAATCCGCGTGCTCTTACGATTTCAGGTTCAATTTCACCAACGTACTCGGGGGAAAACGTCTCTATATACGTTAGTAGCGGATCTTCCTATGATTATTTCACAACAGTTACAAATGATAGTGGCGGGTACATGTTGACTTGGAACTTCACCTCAGCAGGCACATACTACATTAGAACAAGTTGGAGTGGTGCTTCAAATTATGCCGGTGCCGACAGCGAAACACTTACAGTTTTTGCCGGACCTGAATCATTTGTTCAGTTTGAGACCCCCGACTATAACTACATATATGGGCAACCATCCTTTGCAGCTTACGTAGTTCAACCACTGCAAGGTGTTGACGATTTTCTTAGCATCCCATTAGGGACAGCTGTTTCGTTCAGCTACGATTTCACTGTACTGCAAGCTGGGCAAACGGGATCGAACGTTCAAACAGAAACAATAACAATACCAGCAAGCGAACAAACAATAAGAATGGGAAGAAACAACCAAATAAGAACAATACAGGTACCTGAGGAAACAATGACAATACCAGTAAATGTGCCACCAGACTTGGCGCCTCTAATGTTGCCAAACGATTTTAATCAAACAATAAACAATCAGTTTTGTTTTATCCTTCAAAATAGCAGCGGAAATTACAGCTTAAACGTTAGTGCACTGAACGCCTATGAAATGTCTAGCGCAATACAAGGTAATGGAAGCAACACAGTTTTCATGAACGCTTCTGAGAACATAAAAGAAAATGCATGGTACAATGTCAAAGAAAGTATATCTGACAACGGAATAACTGCTGATTTATACAACACAAACGGCACTCTCATAGACAGTATGGTAACTCCATATAATGCAACGAACAGCAATGAAATGATAATGTTAATAACAAATAACGTAGATAGCGCCGTAATTTTCAAAGACTTGACAGTTCAATCTCTCAATACCACGACTCAACCACCCAAGAGCAATGAAAAGACAACTAATGAAAGCGGATCGTTATTTCCATATGTTAGCTTGTCAATTCTCTTAGTTGCAACCTTTTCAGTAGCAGTGGTCTACGTCAAGAAAAAAAGACAAATGAGACCAAAAAAACCGGAATAATGTGCACCAACGAACCAAATATGACTGCGAATCAGGTTAACCCTTGAGAGTCAAGGGCTTAGAACAGGCTTTATTGTGGTAAATGAAGTTGTATGTTGTTGGCTTATAGGGTTGCGCGGAATCCACTGAGCACTTCTTTGATGGATTGCACAAGGGGATGCTTGACCTGTACCGGTTCAGATAGTTTCTTTAGGCGGTTCACTCGCCAGTATATGGGAGGGTGGCTGTCTAATCCGACCCATTCTTGGAGGCGGAAACTGGGCGTGCGTTCGAATAAGAGGCGTCGGAAACCGATTTTTTCTAATGAGTTCGCTAAGATTTTGGGTTGCCCCATCATTATGGCGGATGTTAGGTCAGCGCGGGCTTCGAAGAATTTGGCTATGAAGAATATGAGCGTCATGACTGCGAAGAAGTAGACGAAGAACAGTAAAGACAAAAATATTTCTGGGAACAGTGCGAGTAGAACGTAGAATCGAAATATGAACTCGGCGCTTAATAATCCGAAAAGGATGAGTGGGTCTCTGCCCTTGAGGTGGCCGAACTCGTGCCCTAAGACGCTTACTACTTCAGGTTCATCAAGCTGTACAAGCAGGCCAGTGGTTATGAGGACTATGCCTCGGCTGGGGCTGGGCCCGGAAGCAGCGGCGTTGGGAACCATGGTATTTGAAATAACGATTTTAGGCACTTTGAAGCCAAAGCGGTCAGCCACATTCTTCACTAGCTCGTAGACGTTGATTTTTTTGGCTGACAAGCTGCCCTGCCTGCAGGATACATTGTATTTGGAGAAGACGCTTTCTGCTTCGTTGCAGTCGATTTCGCCGTGTTTAGCTATGATTTCTTCGTAGACTTCCTTTTTGAGGGCTACCAGTTGCTCGGGCGAGATTTGTTTGTAGTCGTCAAGCGTGCCGAGTGAGCCGATTGGCGGCTGATATTCCAAGAAGTGTATAGTGGGGTTGTCTTTGGTGATGGTCCAGTCGCCTGATCTGGCAATAATTTTGGCAGAGTAGAAAATAAACACGGATTGTGACGCAATTAGGATTATCGGGGCGATCCAGAAATACTGGTGATAATACACGTAAACCACAATGAATAATCCCATACCTAAAACTATGAATACAAAGGAGAGGAGAACTTGGGTTTCCAAAAAGATGCGTTGGAAGCTTTTTTCGTGAAGCTTAACTTTTTCGGGAACGATTTTTTCGCCTTCCTGCCACGCGAAGTACCATGTGGCTTTGCGGGCTTTTTCCTCGAACATCTGCGTAGCAATAACCACGTCTTGTCGGGCTTCTGCTATTGCTTCTTCGGGTACCTGCGTGTCCAGAGGCGTTATGGTCACGTTTACAGAGTCAGTGCCCACAACCTCCACTTGCAGGATTTGCTTTCCCTGCGCGTTGAGGACAACGTAGGAGATGCGGTTACTGTTTGGGGTTGTCTCTTTGGAGAGATTGGAGAAACGCTGCTTCTGCGGAGTCAAATATTGCGTGTATATGAAGTCGAATAGTTTTTCGTAGTAGCTGGGAGGAACTTCGGTGTCAATCTTATAAAAAACAGGCAATGTAACTATTACTCTCCAAAACCTAAAGTGCTTCAACTTAAATATGCTTTTCTTTCGTTATTAACTCTGCGGGTAAATAAGTCCTTAAATCCAAAGCATTGCGATAGTCTCCAAAATTGCAGGCATAATAGCGAGGAAAAGAATGAATGAGAATCAGAGGAAAAAAATGAAAAAGGAAAGACCAAATAAGAGACTTCACTTAGCGCGTTAGCTTATTCTTGCAAGTCTTTCTGTATCGCGTCAACCTTCTTCGCAAGCTCGTTGACCATCGACTTTATCTCTGTTAGCTCCGTTAACATTTGTGCTAATGTTTTGGTTGAGGGTTTTTCTTTGTCCATTTGTGTTTGGTAATATTCAAGTCCGAAAGCGACTGCAAATGTCACTATGAAGCCGACTGTAACGAGTAGTCCAACAGCTACGGTTGTGGCCCAGCTTATTTTTCCGATTGAGAGGTACGTGGAGGCTATTACCATGACGGCAAACCATGTAAACCCGATTATCCATGCTCTAACATCCACTGTTTTCCACCTCCTTTCTTAGGATTTGTGGAGAGACGTGAATTTCAAACTGTTGAAGCTTATAGTAGCGAAGTGCTTTAGCCTCTCCTGGGGCTAATTCTATTCGGCTTTTCACTATTCCTGCTCTTTCGAGTTTCTTTAGGTGAACTTTTGCCAGTGCCCTATTGACGCAGAGTTCGTTGGCTATTTCGTTCAAGTACATCTCTCCCCCTGCAAGTAATGCTACGATCTTTAAACGTAGCGGATGACCTAACGCATCCAAAGTTTTCGCGAGATCATTAAGTTCAGTCATGAAGCTTTTTCGTCAACTCCTATTTTATGAACTGAATAGCCTGCTTTCATTCTCATCACATCACAGCCATTCGCCTTGCTACGAGGAATAAGGTGATAACCAAGGCAACGCCGATTGCAGTGCTTATCGGGGCGAAAGGACAGCAAGTTCTGTATCCTACTAGATTTAATTTACTTGCCTGCGAGTCGGGAATTGCTGTCTTAATTGCAGCTATACTCAAGATAATAATCACTCCAGCAAAGACTATGGTTAATGCTGTTACCTGCATTGTTTCATCTCTCTTGCCTAAGGCTTTTCTACCCTGGGGCATTCGGACGTTGTGTTACTGGCAAATCGGGTAAGCGATGGGTCGCTTGGGTTGGCGATGGATTTGACCCAGTTTCTCTTCTCCCAGAGGGCGCAACCGCGAGTTTCTTGGAGCGAGTCATGGTTTTCTCTGATAGTTCTCAACAGTTTTGATTGTAAGGCTTCTTTGAGCGTAACATCGTTTAGGTTCACGTCTGAATATGGGATAAAGGGGCATGGCTCCACCGCGCCTTCAGCGCTGATGTGAATGAATCCTCTTCCTGCTGAGAGGCACCCACCTATTTCGTCTTCGTCCCATGGAAGAGCAATAAATAAAGCCGGGAACTTGGCACGCAAACTGTTTCTTACGGGTACGACTTTGGATTTTTGTTCTTCGGTGAGCACCCAATCTTCTGTTCCTTCTCTGACCGGCGTGTATTCAACTAGCATGAAGAGTTTGCAGCCTGCTTCCACGAGTTTTCTTACAAATTCCTCATCTGTAACTTCGTCGAAATTGGTTCTAGTCATGGTCAAGGAAGTGCCCCAAAATACTTTTTTTTCCTTCAGTTTGCCAACAGTTTTGAGAAGGGCATCGTATACTCCGGTGCCGCGGCGAGCGTCGGTGTTAGCTTCGTACCCTTCAAGACTAATCAGAGGAACCGTGTTTCTTTCTTTTGTAATTTGCTCGAGAACTTTGTCGTTGACCAATAATCCATTCGTAAACATGAGAAACATAATTTCAGGATAATCCTTCGGAATATCAAGCACATCCGGTCGCATCAACGGTTCACCTCCTGCCAGTACGACAAAAGAGATTCCAAGTTCCTTTGCTTCTGCAAAGGCTTTCTTCAGCCTTTCGTCACTGATTTCACCGTGACGGTTGCCACGTAAATACTGATTATAACATCCCTCGCAGTGAAGGTTGCAAGCGCTTGTCACGCTGAAAATTAGGACGGGGGGAACCTGTAAACCCTGTTTTGACCAGTTGGCTCTTATTTGTGCGGCCTTTCTTTGCCATCTTAGGGTCCGTGCAAAGAAAATTGCCTGGGCAGGGTTGGTGAACGCGACTCTTAATGCGTCTTTGAAAAAGACGCCAAGTGCGTCTGTGACGATTTTGTTAAAATTGAAGTTAGAATCGTTTGTTTTTTCTATGTTTAGTGTTTCGACAGTGTTTTTCATTGTTTTCAGCCCAATGTATAATTTTGATTACATGTAATCAAAAAGTTACATATAAACTTTCTCAGAAAACGCTTAAGAACAACCTACAAAAACTGTGAGCCCAATTAGCCTTTTTTCAAAGCTACATCAATCAAGTATTCCTCGTTAGTTTTGTAAATCGCTTTTTAATCGCACACTTGCTATTTGGTTTTATTAGCGTCAGTTTGAGTTGATGAATCGTTTGTTGCTTGTACTTTTTGTTCTTGAACTTTTTCAACCATGACAACCAAGCCTTTCAAAGCTTTAACGTTGACTTGCTCGCCTTTCTCGATATCTCCAGATAAGGATTCAGCGCGCCAGTTTTCCCCAGCTACTCTTACGTCTCCTTTAGGTTTAAGGTCAGTAATAGCCACTCCTATTTTGCCTATCATGGCTTCTGCACCCGTGAGTTTGGAGCGCCGCCTGATTGGCCCAATCACCCACCTGATGTACAAGCCAATGATTACTCCAAATACTACAAGCAAGCTAAGCTCAATTTCCACCAGCCCCGTTATCGGCGAAGGCGAATACTGCAACCCTAACGAGAGATAATAGATGCCGAAGGCGCCGAGGATTACTCCTGCCATAAGCGCGAACCCGTGTCCCAGCTTCAACTCCGCAACAATCAGCCCAGCAGCCACCACCAGTATTACGATACCGAGTAGCGAAGCACCAATTATCTCCGCGCCCACTAAGCCCGCGACAATAGCAATAACACCTAAAATGGTCAGCAAGATGGTTGGGTGGAAAACATCCAGAACAACTGCGACGACTCCGACGAGGAAGAGAATGCCATCCAGAGTAGAATTGCTCAAGGCGCTAAGTATTTGCTCGTAGAGGTCTTCACTTAGGACCACCTGATGGTTTCCAGACAAGCCCCACTGGTTAAGCGCGTCGGATAACGAGTTTGCTATGCCATCCGCAACATGAAAAGCTACTGCCTCATTGGCTGTAAATGCTTGATCAGCATAAACCATGTTGAAAGCCGCGGTGGTGTTGCGCCCCCAACTCACTGCAAGGGCCTGCATTGTTTCAATCATTGCATCTTCAGTATGGTTTTGCTCCAGCGCGGTGCCGCCGACTACGATGGGTGTGCTTGGACCAATTTCTGAACCTGGCGCCATGAGAATACTGTTTGTTGCCATGGCTATGTAGCTGCCAGCGGAAGCGCCCAAGCCATTGGGCACGATAAAAGTGTATGTTGGAATGCCTGTTAGATTCGCCGCCGTGATGGAGGATATGATAGAGAGCATGTCGCTGAGGGTTCCGCCAGGAGTATTCATCTCGATAACTATGGCGGCTGCTTTTTGGTTTTGCGCAGTGGAGACGACGCGGGACATGAAAGCAGATGAGCCAGGATCTACAGGAACGTTAAAATTTGCTATGATCACGTTTCCGTTTCCAGATGCTTCAATTTGAGTGGATGCGGCTGCAGAAGAAACAAAGAAACTGCTTGCCACAAGCAAAAGCAGCGCGGCACTAAGTAAACCTAAGATAATTGAGACGCGAAAAACTTTTCTCTTTTGCTTTAACAATTTTCTTCTATTCTTGGCTATTCGGTAAGCTACCTATAAGCTTTGGCATAACTAGGCATTAACTAATAATTCTATTAGCTATTACGGTGAACAACTATATATCAAAACAGCATCCTTAACGTTCTTGAAGGCTAAATCGCCAGTCAAAACCTTCGCTTTCAGTTTTCTAGCAGCTGCAAGGACATAAGCGTCTGCAACGCCAAAGTCTTTCAAACTTTTTCTCATCTCACAGTGCAGCAGTCCTGCTGAAAAAGAAGCTGAAGCCAAAGATAAAGAGGAAGAAGAAAGAGCCAAAGCTATAGAGGAATACAGCAAGAAAGTTAGGCCCAGATTCTATGAGTAACTTTTAAAAGTTACTTTTGTGAGGTGATATGTTATGGGATTTATCAAGTTAGCATCAATAAGTGATGTAAAACCAAACATTATGATGGGCTTAGAAATCAATGATAAAAAAATATTGCTTGTCAACGTAAACGGAAGTTACTATGCCATCGGCAATGTGTGCACGCATAGGGGTTGTCAATTATCTAAGGGGAAACTTCAAGGTGAAACAGTTGTATGCCCGTGCCACGGCTCCACGTTTGACCTTAAAACAGGCAATTTTGTTAAAGGACCAACAAAAAAACCTGAACCCGTATATGAGCTAAAAGTCGAAAATAACGATATTATGATTAACCTGTAACTTACCTTTCAATCAACTCAATAAGCGTTCCATCTGGATCCTCAACAAAGGCAATTACTGGCCCGTTCGATCCAAATTTGAAGGGTTCATCAGTAATCGTTACATTTTCCTTCCGCAAAGCAGCAATAACCTTGCCCATGTCAGCAACTTCAAACCCTAAATGATCAAACAATCGCTCTTCATATTCCGGCTGAGCAAATTTCGTTTGGTTACGGTAGAAGGTTAATTCAAGCGTGCAGCCTTTGCCCTCTGCGTCTTGAAGGAAAGCGATTTCAGCGTTGTTCTGCTTAATCTCTCGGCGACTCAGAAGCTTCAAGCCTAGAAGTCTTGTGTAAAAGTCAATGGATTTCTCCATGTTGCTTGTACGAATGCTTGCATGAACAAACACTTTCTCAACCCACGTTCCTTATGTTAACGAACACGGCGTTTGTTATAACCCCTTTGTTTTAGAATAATCCATTATTTCATTTCCTCTTTCAGAATAGCTTATGTCCTTCAATCTCAGCGTGAAATTCGTAGCCTACTTCCATTAGCTTAATTGCATCTTCCATAGTATCGGCAACTTTAAAACTATTGAGAAAAGATCGCATTCACTTGGGGAAAATGCTGGTATGCAGATGATATTCCTCTATAAGCAGGTTCTGCATAGCGTAGAAATAGCCAGAAATGTTATTATCCAAACGCAACAAGTTTTATCAGGGGTTTAAGGGGAAATAGGTTAAGTGAGTAAAATAGGAAAAGAAAATCAAAAGAGAGTTATAAATCCATATAGCATCTTGGGGATATTTCTTTTCTTATTGGGTTCAGGGTTATCAGCATATTTATTTTTTATTATACAAATCTTAAATTCGTATCCTTTCTGGGACTACGTGAATGGTTACAGGCTCCAGTTAAAACCCTTTGTTGCTGTCTATGGAGATATAACGCAACTACCATCACCGTTTCAATTTCTTAAATACACTCAACTGTTTGACATTGGTGTCGCTTTAGCATTTATTGGTCTTTTTATTTGGAAACTTTCAGGTTCTGGGAAGGTTAACCGCAACACAATTTTTTCTGCCTCTGGTTTCACACTGTTAGTTACGGGAACTATATGCGCAGTAATTGTTTACTTAGAAATTAACGTGCTTTCGGAAAAGTTTTTTCCTTGGGGGGCATACGCTTTGGATACTGAAAGAGTTGCGTATAATACCCAATTTATTGGAGCTGAATATAATTGTTCATTTCTTAATTACAATCAATTACTTTATCTCTCTGTTTTAATGGCTATTGTAGGTTTTATTCTTTGGAATCACTACAGCAACGCTAAACTTACAGCACCATCTTCTTTAGTGGTGGTATCTTTATTCATAGCATCTTTCACATTTTTAATTTCAGGATTGCTCCTCATGTTTCCAACAGCCAAGTTCACTTTCCCCGACCCTCTAATCCCTGCAACACCTTACGCCATTCAAGGTACCATGTTAGTGTGGACAGGAGCTGTATTACTTATGGTCAGCATAATTAGTTTCTCTACAAAGCTAAAGCAAACACTTGAATACACAAGAACCTATTTCAAGAACAAAGGCGCCTCCGGCGCAAATAAAACAGACTATCCGTCAAAATCATCAGCCTCATCTCCATAAGGCCTATATGCTTCCACAAAATCCATGACATAATCACACCTTGGACATTTAATCACCTCTTTCTTGCGAGCAACAACAAGCTTCTCCCTGCTTAGAGGAGTGACCATTTTCTGAAGCTTACAACTCATCCGCCTATAATACAACCCATAATAACGAATCAACTTCCCAGTTATGTTTTATGATCCTTTAGCTACAGGTGCTTTTTGGATTCTTCATCTAAAATTTTATTTACAAGAGCATCTGCCCTTTGAATGTAAGGGTTGCTTCGGGGAACATTAACAAAGCTTATTTTTTTAAAGCAGCCTTTCAATTCTTTTGCGCTACGCCAAAGTTTTTGTAACTCAAAATTTTTTACGCTGTATTCCCCGTTAAGCTGTTTTGCGACTAATTCGCTGTCAAGGTGGCAAACGGCTTCTTCAACTTTATTGGCTACGGCAAACTGCAGTGCGGCTATCAACGCTTTGTATTCTGCCTGGTTATTCGTATGTTTTCCTATGAAACGGGAATCCGCCTTAATGATCTGCCCTGCTTCCGTTGCTGCAAGATACGCGATGGCGGCAGGTCCAGGATTTCCTCTTGCACCTCCATCAGAGTAAAGCGTTAAACGCTCAAGCATAATACTTCCGCTTCTTATCCATGCTAACTAAACTTCATTATTTAAAGCGTTAAGCCCCCATTTTCCAGCCAACCCACCCCAAAGTCGCAACTAAGCAAAACCAAAAAGTCGCACAAAAAATTTCTCAGAAAAAAATGACCCTAACAAGACAAACGCCAATTTGATTGGTTGTTATTGTTGATGTACAATCACATTCGTTTAAGAGCCAAAGAAGCTATAAATCAAATTAAAGATGGGGAAAGTTGTTTGACAGGCAGTTTGCCTGGAACCGCGAAATTAAATTCACAGGAACTCCAGTTTGCTCTTCTAAAGCATGAAAAAGAATTGAGTATTGCTAATGGCTCAAGAAGAGGAAAAATGGATATTATAGCAGAGATTCTACTTTTTTGCGAGCAACAAAAAACCAAAACAAGCATAATGTACAATGCAAACCTAAATTATTCCCAGCTTAAAAGCCAAATTGACGCTTTAATATCTCAGGGTTTGCTTGAGAAAAAACTAAACAAATACAGTACAACTAAAAGGGGTTACCGTTTTCTCGAATTATTCGCCCAAATCAACGACTTACTAGACGAATTCAAGAATATCAAATGAATTTTATTTTTAATTACAAAGGCGGGACAGGGTATCAATTTAGCAACTGAATTTCTCTAGCAAAATTTGAGGCTTTATTTTATTTCGATATGTAGCCGAATTTCGAAATAACTGTTTTAAGCTTGGACTGCTTGAGCGAAATTTGTGATTGGCTTGAGTGATATTGACATCATTATTGCGGATGCATCTTTCTATGTTGGAATGGTCATTTTTGTCTACTGCTTTGGCGAAGTTTATGATTGGTGGTATGCTCGAAAGAAACGACTAATGATTTGAGTTTCTACTTTTTCTACGTTTAGTGTCTTGTGTTCATTAGAAAAATCAGTGCTACTGTGCTAAAGTCAGTCACATATGTTTACGTCTTACAGTAATGTTGGCTGTTTTTACGGTTTGTTTGCTCATTCAGTTTACAGTTTAGTTAGAACCGTGCCCCATTTTCGGAGGAGACCTGGAAACCCAAATAAACTGGGTCTCTATGTCGAAAAATACTTGCAACTTAGTTTTCTACTTATTTCAGCGACTCCTTCAGAGCTGAAAAGTAAGCTAGAACCTGCCCAATTTGCTCTTCAGACATGGATAGAATGGTTTTAACTGCCGCTTTCTGCTTTGGCGAGGAAGAAACCGCAATCGTTGCTAAAGCATAATCTAAGCTTGTAAAGAGGGGTTCCCATGGAATGCTAACTCGTTTACCTTTCAGGTTGTATAGGGCAAGGACGAATGCGCTGGCTCGGCTTAAGCTGTCTTTGAAAGCTTGAATTGCTTCACCGATAGCTAAGGCATCATAGTCCTTTCCTGAAAGAAAACTCTCAATTACCCCGTAATTTTGTTCTAAATTTTGGATTTCATCAAAAAGGTCTTGCTTAATTCTTGTTTCTGTATTATCTTGCATGCTTCATCACTTCCCTATTGTTAAAATCAAGTACATAAGACTTTTTCGACTTTTTTCAAGTTCGCAACTATTTCTTCTTGCAGAGACATACGCTCTATTTAGTTATGAAAACTAGGTCAAAAAAGTACCCCCCTCCCCCTCATTTTGCATTCAAAAACTCAAACAAAATTGCACAAACCATTCTCGAAACGAGCACTCCCATGCGAACATTAGAAAGCTGTCAACACATAAAGCAAAACTCTTAATAGCCAAATGACTTAATCACAAGTTTCATGAGCCAAACCAAGCAAATCGAGCAGAAATGGCAAGCCAAATGGGAAAGCGCCCGCATTTTTGAGGCTGACCCAGACCCAAAAAGAAAGAAAATAATGGTAACTTTCCCATACCCATATATGAACGGTCCATTGCATGTTGGACACACGTTCACGGCTTCACGGGTTGACGCTTATGCTAGGTTCAAGCGGATGCAAGGTTACAACGTGCTTTGGCCTTGGGCTTGGCATTGGACGGGGCAACCGCTTCTAGGAGCCAGCCAACGCGTAGCAAGAGGCGACGAAGACTACATTCGAGTTCTCCGCGAAGTTGATGGCGTTCCAGAATCAGACCTGAAAAAGTTTGTTGACCCAATGTACATGGCTCAATACTACACTAATGAAGCACGCTTAGCCGTTAAAAGCATAGGTTTCTCAGTAGATTGGCGACGTGAATTCACCACTTTAATGCCTACTTACCAGAAATTCATTGAGTGGCAATACAAAAACCTCAAAGAAAAAGGCTACGTCACAAGGGGAACACATCCGGTGGTGTGGTGCCCAAAAGACCAAAGCCCAACAGGAGATCATGACCGCCAAGTAGGCGAAGGCGTAACTCCAGAAGAATACACGTTGATAAAATACAAGCTTGACGAGAACACGTTTTTGCCCGCGGCAACTTTCCGTCCCGAAACAATCTACGGTATAACAAACATGTGGATAAATCCCGATGCAACATACGTTGAAGCAGCCGTTAATGGGGAAAACTGGATAATTAGTCAAGAAGCCGCTGAGAAACTCAAAGAGCAAGAAAAGAAAGTACAAGTAAAACGTTCGTTTAAAGGCAAGGAACTTATTGGCAAAATTTTCGAAAACCCCATAACAAAAAGCAAGTTTCCTATTTTGCCAGGCTGGTTTGTTGACCCAAAAACTGCTACAGGAGTCGTTTACAGTGTACCCGCCCACGCACCATACGATTGGCTGGCACTCAAGGATTTGCAGGAAAAGCCTGAGGTTCTCAAGGATTTTGGCGTTGACCCTGAAGTCGTTAAGCGGATTAAGCCCATCTCAATAATTAAGGTCGAGGGTTTCGGCGAGTACCCAGCCGTTGAAATAGTTCAACAAATGGGCATCAAAGACCAGAATGACTCCAAAGCTGATGAAGCCACGAAAGCATTATACAAAAAAGAATTCCACAACGGAGTCCTAAAGCAGAATTGCGGACCTTACGCTGGAAAATCAGTCAGAGACGTAAAAGATACGCTTATTGCTGATTTCCGTAAGCTCGGCGTCGCCGACAGCATGTACGATTTGCCAGAGCAAGTGGTTTGCCGATGCATGACCCAGTGCATAGTAAAGATACTTTCAGACCAGTGGTTCCTAAACTACTCCGACCAACAGTGGAAGGCGAAAGCTAAAGAAGTAGTAGCTCAAATGACGATTTACCCTGACTCAGCCAAACAATCATTCAACACTGTTATAGACTGGCTGAGGGAATGGGCTTGCGCCAGAACCACAGGTTTCGGAACTCCATTGCCGTGGGGAAAAGGCTGGATAATCGAGACACTAAGCGATTCAACAATTTACATGGCGTTTTACACCATAAACAAGCACATAAAACAAAACAACATTAAGCCTGAAGCGTTAACGCCCGAAGTGTTTGACTATATTTTTTATGGCAAAGGGGATCCAACAGAACTTCAAAAGGCGGTTGGAATAAAAGCTGATTTACTATTAGCAATGCGGAAAGAATTCTTGTACTGGTACCCCTTTGACCTCAGAAACTCAGCTAAAGAACTTGTACCAAACCATTTGACCTTCTGTATCTTCCACCATGCCGCCCTGTTTCCGCCTGAACACTGGCCCAAAGCCATAGGAGTAAACGGTATGCTCATGGTTGAAGGTAAACAAATGCACAAGAGCAAAGGCAACTTCATAACAATGAAGGGCGCCGTTGAAAAGTATGGGGCCGACGCCACCCGCAGCGCACTGTTGCTGGGTGCAGAGGGCATGGATGACCCTGACTGGCGAGCGGAAAACGTAAGCGACTTGAAAAGCAAGTTTGAAGCATTATGCAGTTTAGCAAGCGCAGTAATTGCTTCTGCCAAAAAAGAAGAAGACACAGTGCTGGAACGATGGCTGCAAAGTAAACTTCAACAGAGAATTAAGGATGTCACAGTCAGCTTAGATGAGCTTAAAACCCGAACCGCCTTGCAGATTGCCTTGTTTGAAACTTGGAATGACCTGCGCTGGTATATCCAACGAAAAGGCAACACTGACTCTAAAGCGCTGGGCGAAGCAGTGAAAATTTGGCTTAAAATACTTGCGCCTTTCGCGCCTTTCATTTGCGAGGAGCTTTGGAGCCAAACGGGCGAGGCAGGCTTCATTAGCGTTGCAAAATGGCCAGTGTTTGATGAGGCAAAAGTTGATGTAGCTGCGGAAGAGCAGGAGAACCTGATAGTTGATGTCATATCAGACACTTCCAATATCCTAAAAGCCATGAAGATTACACCTAAACGCATATGCTACTACACAGCTGCATCATGGAAGTGGCAGGCATACCTAAAAATTTTAGACAAAACCTTAGCTGGCGAGGCAAAGATTAACGAGATAATGAAAGAATTTGCCGCCGACAAGGACCTGAAGCCGCATATGAAGAACATTGCAGGCATGGTTCCCAAAGTGATGAAGGCTTTAAATAAACTGGCAAATGAAAGAAAAGCTAACATGCTAAAAATTAAAGCTGTAGATGAGAAAGAAATCTTGGATAGTGCACTTGGCTTTTTGAAGGAACGCTTTAAAGCTGAAGTATACGTGTTCAGCGAAGATTATCAGAAACGTTACGACCCTAAGAATCGTGCAGTGATAGCTATGCCTTACCAACCAGCAATCTACATCGAATAAACTCTACTTTCTCTCTTTTACTTAAGCGCTATGTTTTAAGTGCTTGCTTCAGGTGGCTCTTCCCGGTTTTTCAGTTTCTCTTCCAGAAGCATCAGCAGTTCCTGAGGTTTCACAGGTTTAACCAAGTAAGCATCTGCGCCTTCATCAAGCGCTTTAACGCCTGTTTCTAGGGATGGAAAGCCAGTAATCATTATTTTCACGGTATACTGTAATTGCTTTTTGAGTTTAGCAAGTAAATCTGTGCCATCCATATCTGGAAGCCTGATATCAACTAATGCTAAATCGAAATGGTGATTTTCTGCTTTCTCCATAGCTTCTTTTCCGGTTTCTGCAACATCAATTTCATAGCCGCTTTTTTGAAGAATGCGCGTGAACGTTCGAAGTATCGATTTGTCATCATCAACAACAAGTATCGTTTTTTGACTTCCCGCCACTTAAACAATCCTCCATCAATTTGACACGGGTACTTTATTCAACCCTCGTTTAAGGTGAACTACAAACCATCAAAGCCATTGCAACACCCAACCAAGCGCATGCTTGATTTGACGCAACAAAGGCTTCTACCCTAACCTTCGGGTAAGCTAAAGATGTTTTTCGAGACTAATAAGTCTTTATTGGAGATATCACCCGCACAAAACACAACCTTCCCTTTTTTCCTTTTTTGGTTCTCAATTTTATCTAAATAAGAACAGTTGTAGAGGTTTTAAAATTGATCAGTGAAAAATCTATTAGCGAAAGCAATGAAAAAATTAGTACCCCTGAGAACCATTCTCAGTTTAAAACAATCCAAGAAAAAACTGTTAACGGCGACAAAGTTTTCACTATCGTTGCTGTCGATGATGAAGAAGGTTACAGCCTTGCAGAAAGCATACAGAACCTAGGCCCTATCACTCCAATCTACTATATGGCTGACGGCGTGACGCTTGTTGACGGTTTTCATCGATTAACCGAATGCCCTAACGCTCAATACACTAAGATTATTCTGAAAAATTGCATTACTGAAGTCGATAGGGTACTTTACAGCACAGCAATTAACTTCAATCGGAGAAAAGGAACCTCTGAAGAACTCAAGAAAAACATAGTATTTCTTGCCACTGAAGGACACTTAAGCGTTAAAGAGATTGTGGCCAAAATCGGGTTAAGTCACACAACCGTTGACCGCTATTATCCGAAACCACTGAAAGACCAAGAACATTCTCAACTTGGAATCGCAAGCGGCAAGGCAAGAGCTCTCAAAGCCACACAACAACCTGCAGAATCAACGGAAGTTAAAGAACTACAAAGTATTCACGTGAATACTTTCACTGAAAAAGAACCGTTGACGTCAACGGTTTTACCGGTTGAACCTGAGTTACTTAACGATAATCCCGTTCCCAACTGGGAACGGCAAACCAAAGAGCCTACCTCTGAAGAGAAGATTGACGCTTTAATCGCTGAAAATAACGAAGAGCAGCAAACACTTGAAAAGCTAATCAGTGACGCCAAAGCCGATTTACCCGATGATTTTAAACATGCTGTCTATAACTTAGCGGTTGACCCTTCACAAGAGTTTAAGCAGAAAAGACTTAACGAATGTCTCACTGTCGCGGTTGAGGTCTTATTGGATTTCATTGAGCAAGAAGGTACCCTGCAAGAGCTTCTTAAAACAGCAAAAGAGCGATGGTAAATGTTGGTTGAACTAAACGGAAACACTGAACAAATATTGGCTTACGTTAGGAATAGCGGTCTTTCAGAAGAGAAATATCTGGCACTTCTCCCGGACATGAAACTGCATCAACAGCTTTTCCAGCTTAAGTATCGAGAAAACATTACTGATCCTGAGAATTTAAGAAAAGTACTAGGCCTTGACAGCAAAAATGAGTTAGCTAAATATCAAGGGATTCTTGACGCATGGTTAGCGTCGAATATGGGAGGCGTCGTTAGGGTCGATCAGTTGGACCTTGTTTGCCCTGAGTGTTTGTGTGAAACTCTCACGGATAAGGTTGACGACGGAGAAAAAGTTTGCCTGGCTTGCGGCTTAGTGGTCGGCGTCGGCGCCTCCTATGACGAAAGCATACCCTTCGATGATAGTTTAGACCGCGACGTTACCTTTCAACCCTCAAGCATGTTAAGTTTTACTGACGGTTTAGGCTGCACGTTAAAGGGCACCGAAATTCACAAGCTACTTGTTAATAATGACGTTGATTTATCCGAGTTTCAAAAGACAAATCCACAAGAAGCAAGCAAATTTACCAAAAGCCGCTTTGCCAACAATGACGCCTACTTTTACCGTTTAAGCCAGGGCTACGTGCGGAGGCTACCTGTTGCTGACATTGATAACTTGTTCAACCAGCAAGACCTGCCTCTGAGAAAATCTAAATTGGGGAGGGTTGTTGATAGCTTCGCTAACGACAACAAAGGCGTCTTAAGCTACTCTTCTTTTATTTGCGATAAATACGGAATCTCGGACCTGAAGTTTAGAGACACGTTAGCGCGTAAGGTTAGGCAAGCTAGAGCCACCTTAAAATATTTTGGCAATTCAAGACCTAGAATAAACCGGCTTGTTGACACAGTGTTTTTACGTTGTCTATTGGATTTCGGAAAAAAAACCGAGATCATAAAAGCAAAGCCTCATTTGCACATTGACTATGCAATAGCTAATTTGATTGCCGAGTATGCTGATTTCAAGAAAAAACACAGTACCCCAAACTTAAGCTCCGAGTTTCTTGACGACTATGAGGCTAAGGTGCTTAAACAGTGAACTTGCAAAAAAAAAACACTGGGAACCGCTTTTTCATCAATCCGTGAGTTATCGGCTGAGCGGATTTAAAGCGATCCCCAGCCTCTCAGGGTTTTATCCCTATTAGAAAAAGAACTAATTTTTAGTGGCTACAGCGTCGTGTGCAACAGTTGACAGCTTGACAACCTTTGCAGCCGTTGAATTTTGGTGTTTGGCAAGGTAAAACAGGGTTGTCCGTTTTGGTCACTCTTCCTTTCAGTTTGGTACAGTGGTTAACTCGGTTTTTTGCTCAGTTTGAGACGTGTCCAAAATGGTTTTTGCCGTGTCCTCTTTGGTTTCTTTAGTGTCCATTTTGGTTTCTCCCATGGCCCCTTTAGAATCTAAGATTTTACAGTAACGATTAAACGTAGTTCTTGGACTACCCAAGCTACGCATGATGACCATATCGGACATCCCACAATTTCGGAGTATCTGTATGCTATCCGGTATAGATAACTCGGAATCAGGGTTAAAAAAATAGCCTAGCTTATCCAGCACCAGGTCTTTCAGCAAAATTTCAATGTGGACGCCTTGCATATAATAATTAGGCATGAATTTTACTGTTGTCTCTTCAATTGGCACAGGTTTAACATGTACAACGGTGTCCGTGTAGCTTGACAAGGCATGATATTTCTGTTTTGCAGCCTTAAAATCCTTGATAAATTGATTATAGTTAGCAGCACTTTCCGCAACTTCATGCTTTATGTTAATCCGCACTATTCCATCCTTGATGCTTACTGGATCGCTTGTTTTCAAGTATTTGTCAACTGTTGTGTCTGCTTTAATGTAACCGCTTAATTCAGCCATAAACTCACGGACACAAGACGGAAACTTTGCAATTTCATTTGTCATATACTTACCTTCTATAAGAAAAATAACTATTCACAGAATCAGGATAGGTCTGTCCAAAATGGACTAGGATATTTCGGCGCTGTAAGTGGGTAAAAACCACTGAAAAAGCAATCTTTCTTTGGGCTAATTATGCGTTACAATGAAAACAGTAACCCAAAAGAAGGTTAATTTAGGCTCGGATTCCGTACTTTTTCAGGGCAAAGATTACGTTTTTCTCACAATTTTACACATAACCGCAACATTTAGCTATTTCACCATAGGTTAAATTACCACTGAATAGATTCTTTTCATGGAAAAGCTGGATTTATGCATTACAAAACCCCAAAAGTAAGGGTTTATGTTATGTTTACATTATTGCTATGTTGGTTTCCCATAGAGATTATGTTTTTGACAGCAAAAAATAACGCTGAAATCCCTGAATCGTGTACCTCAAGCATGGACGGGCTTATATATGGCAGCGTTACATTTTTTTATGCGATGCCCCTGAGAAACACTAATACTGTTAACCTAGCGCTAGGAAAAAGCAAATCGCGGGTGCGAATCTATTTTGTTTGGGGGGTATGCTCTTTCTATCTATGGTAAAACGTGTTAGCTTAGTTATAGCTAAACAAACAGAGCGTTTGATGTATGTTTCACTCACAAAAATTTTTTTGAACTGAAAAAACGTTATATACGTGCACGTTTCCATAGAGAAAAGACAAAAGTTATTTTTCCAGAACCAAGTACAGTATAAAATCCGCCAAGTTCGACATGGTAGGCAGGTGAGAGATACAAGCCTCACAAATCCAAACCAAGAAACTCTTTACCGCACTGAACTCAACTGGACTTACCGCTAATTTATGATAGCTTTAGCAAGTTTATCTTGAGTTTCATGGTCAAATTTAAGAAGTGAGTATGCAATACGGTCAGAAAGTGTACCGCCTGCTGTACACTTTTTAACAAAATTACTCAACTTCCCTGATTTTTGAAGCCAGCTCCCCCTAGATTGCTTAGACCTGAAAGGTTAATAGAGGTTCAAACTCTTGCCAAGTCTTTCTCCATGAATCATCTGACTTGTTGGTGTATGTCTTTTCCAGATCACTTGTTAGGTTGTGGCCCATGAGGTACTCAATGATTGAGTTAGTAACCTTGCCGTCACTCAAGAAAGTTCTAAACCCAGTTCGCAGAGAACTAGGACACATTGGATTCCGTTTCTTTTTCAACGTGGCGGTAATAGGGTCGTCTACGGTTGCAACGGGGTTAACGGTTAAGTTGCTTTTCTTCTTGCGCTCTTTCGGTTTGTCTTTAGATATAAACTCTTTAGCCCTTCGCTCAAAATACTTTTCAACAGCTACAGAGCTAACATTAAAAATCAAATCATCATCCGAGAGTGCATGATCCAAACTCTCATAGTACGTGCGAAAGTACCGAATGCCAAGAGTACCGATGAAGGCCCTAAACTTGATTTCAAACTTACGCGTTTTATGCCTCACAAGATTGAGACAGAACGGGTTGATGCTATTCTCGTACTGCTCTTTTATTTTGCTATAAGGCATGTGCAACAGATCGTAATTGCTTAGACCCGTTTGAATGAACCAAACACCAAGGCATCTATACATCGGTGAATCAAAAGACTTAATGAAGTCTCCGACTTGTTCAATACTCCAGGGATATTTTTCGTTCTCTGCAATAGCCGGAGGCAGATCGCTATAGGCTGTAGTAATTGGAATGTCGAAGTATTTAGCAAGAGATTGAACTGAGCCGACATAAGACCTAACAGTTTTAGGCGCCTTGTTCTCTTTAAGAAGGCTAGTTGCAAAAGTCTTAAGCAGCTCTCGATCAGGAAAACAACGCTTGAGTGAGTTCTCAATTTTTGCATCCGCCTTAACAGCAACTAGGAAAAGATGGATTGACTTGATTCTAGGGAAAGCAGATTCTTTAGAAAGGGATTGTTCAACAAGGTAACGCTGAAACCAACCTAGCCCAGGATAATATGTTTGAGCGGAAGGACCCAGCTTATCCGGTGCTTCAGGGTTAGACGGAGAGATAGCCCTTAGAAACTTAGCAACCTCTTCACCTAGTTCTTTCTCTATTGCTGACATAAGCGTTCAATAGAAAAATGTTTGCTTAGTAACGCATGGATAATCTCTAAAATGATAGGCTAGTTCTGAAGCAGTTCGGTATCCGTTGCAGGCAACGGACTTGTATGCCTTTTTGAGTTAAAAACCCTTAAGCCATCCAAACATAGGTTCTATTATTTTTCTATTGGAGAAATAAATTATGCCAGACTACTCGGTGTACGCACAGATTCTAAGACCTGGAAAAAGGAAGGCTCACAAATTTAAAATTGTTGTCGTCCTCACGGTCTATGAGGATAGAATAGTAGATTGGAGTGATTTAAAAAATAATGTGTTGCTTGTCGCTGCAAGGCATATCTGGCAGGATTATCAACAAGAAACCGCTGTTGTTTCAGTAGAAAAACATTTAGCTGGAAGAGGGTTTCAAGGCGTAACAAGTTATCGGAGATACAAAGTTCACTACAACCGAGAGCCTCAGTTTAGAGCTCGCATAACTTATTTGAAAAATCAGAATGACGTTAAGATTGAGGCACCCGTTTTTATTACCCCAGAGTTCTATGATTTCAAGGCGGATTACGATTTGGAGAGAGGAAAGAAATGGCAGCCACAGCCGGTTGTTCCAAAAGGTTTTGAGGCCACATTAAACAATCGGGACGTAAACCTGTTGTTTCAGGATTTGCTAACGCTGAAAACTGTAAGTTATGCAGGACTCCCAAGAAACAGTTATGCGTCCATGCAAGAACAACGACACCAAGCAGGTTCTTACGCACCTATACCACGAAACAGTTATGCTGCAACCAACTGGAAAACCGTTGATTCTGACAAAGCTGAAAGAGAAAAAGAAATCTAACTTGAAGGTTTTCAGCTTCTAAAACACTCAAGCATGGATACTTTCCCATAACTGAAAAGCAAACTTGTTTTTGCATTTCTAAAACTATTTCAAAAGTACCGCATGCGTTACGCACCAACGAGAGCTCCGATGACAAGGTCAAAAGGGATTCCAACCAATGTTTAGCCCAAATGGGCAAAGCATTGATACATGGACTGGAAGTAGCCTGCAAAGTGCATTCTGGCTTTGAGAATCAACATAAAAACGAGATAATTGAGAAAATTGTAGAAGTTATAGGTCTTGAAAGATCCACCGTCATAGGGTATCTCCACGACGAGTTCAAACAAGTTCCTCATGGGGGTTCAGATAAATCTACACTTTCAGCTTCTGAGCGTGTTGAAAATGCTTTAGGGAAAGATGTTGTTGACAAAATACGTGAAGAAATTAAGGCTGAAGAAACCCTTTGGCCACTCCATAAGAAAAAGAAACTTAAAAGAAAAGAGGTTTAATGGCGGCGCCTTGAGAACGTAGCAATTAAGCCACAAATAGCTAAGACAAAGATAATGGCAGCTACACAAACAAGCAAAAGGTGAGCGTGTATATAGCCCATGATGTTAGTTACGGGAGTCGGCAAAATGGTAATCGTGATTTTAGAAGTACCCGTATAGGTTGTTCCACAAGCATCCTGCACAACTACCGTGACCGTTCCAGTGAATATTCCAGTAGTCATGTAAGAAGGAACTGCATAGCTTATAGGTACATGCAACACTCCAGCCGTAAATTGACCCGACGGCACATTGGCAGAAACCCAAGTGCTAAACGGAGTTCCGAAAGTTACGCTTTCAACCGTCCAAGAGTTATCAGTAAAAGTTAGCGTTAGACTAGCTGACCCTGTTTGATTCACGCTGAAATATCCGAGAGCTACATTACTCACGGTTAAAGTTCCAGTCGGAGGATTCGGATAAGTACCTCCCCCTGTTGATCCACTAGGCGGCGCTGTCGGTGTTGCTGTACTTATCGAAGTGACTAAAATAGTGTGATAGGTTACGACATCGGAAAACTGATAACTCCCAGTTATCGAAAACGGTACACCGTCAATCATAACGGTTGCTATAGCATACCCAGTGTTAGCCGTGTAACTGAAAAGCTGATTGCCTCCAGAGTTAACCCAGGTCACAGTCGAAGGCGTAAGAGAAGAATCAGAATCAGAGGACGGAGCTATAGCGTATTGCTCAGTAAAAGACGCTGTAACAGTCTCTCCAACTGCAGGCACAACATAAGCATAACTCGCGGTTGTTTTAGTACCTATCGAAGTCGAAGCCCATTGAGTAAAAACATATTGGGTTTCATTCGTCACTGTGTTTGCTGGAGTATTCGCTGAAATGTCGTAAGTGTCACCTATGTTAGCAGAGGCGATTGTGTAAGGCGTTGTCTCTGCCGTTCCGTTAACAGTTATGAATCCGCTCCCAGTCGGGTTAGAAGTGAAAATAATTTGAGCGGTAGTAACTACAGCAGCAGCGATAAAAGTGGCAATACAACCTTGAAAGGTATAGCCGTTTGCTTGAGTCATGCTACAGCTTTGAGCTCCCGTTTGACTAACAATCAGTGACAAATAAACCATAGCGTCATAGTCATACACCGTATTGCCGTAAGGCGTGAATCCGTTAGTTTGAGAGCTAAAGACCTCGCCACCAAATATGACACCAATAGCTAGCTCGTTAGCATCGCTTGTTGTGGCTGTTGTTCCAGTGGCAGCCGTTGTACTTGTACCTGACGCAAGATTAATTTTGTCTAAAAACCCAGTTGTCAAAAGCCCTGAATACTCGTCAACATACGCGAAAGTACCACCGTTTAATGTTTGACTAAAAGTAACGGTGCCTCCTTTTACAGCTCCAGAACCTACTACTCCAGCCCAAATAGCTGTCACAAAACCCGTATTAGCAGTATTAGTTTCTTGAGGCGTCCATGTAACTCCCGTTTCCGTGATACTCGATATACTTTCACCTGCAGAACCCGTACCTCCAATACATGCAATCAAAAGGTCACCGCTAATAGGTGCAGAGTTAAGCGTGAACGTTACGGTTGTTCCGCTATCAGCCTCTCCAGTGATAGGGCCTTGAATAGATTGAATATTATAGCTCTGAGCGTGAGCCATTGGAATCGTTGAAAGACTAACTAAAACTGAGAGACAGAGTAGCGTAATTAGAGAGATAACTAAGAGTTTCTTGAGTTTCAATCGTAACACCTAACAATAGAAAAAAGGGAAATGTCCTAAATAATACATGCGTCCGGGAAAATAGATACACCAATGTGGGCAATCCAGAAGGCTTAGTACCCGAGTGAAAAATATTCAGCTGAGCAGACTTTCTGCGACAGTTGTAAGGGGCTTAGTTACATTTTTTAAAAAAGGGAAAAAGGGCTATTCTTTAATGGTGTTTTCTGCCTTTGTGTTTATTGCCTTGATTGATAGACCAGCCGACATAAGCACCGCAAACACAGATAATAGCGATAGCCACAACAATAATTAGAAGATCAGTGTCGCTAAAACCGTAACCGAGCACATAAACGGTTGCAGGTGTTGGAGTAGGCCCATAATTGTAAGTTGTTGGAGTCGGTGTTGGATATTGATAAGGTGTCGGTTGAGTGCCGTAAGGCGTCGGTGTTGGAGCTTGATAAGGTGTCGGTGTAGGCGTAGCTTGAACGGTACTGCCATAAGTCATTCTCATACAAAGGCATGTACTTGTAACCGTGACTGAAGGCGTAGAAGTTGGGAAGCTGCCATAAGCATAGTTATAGATTTCATACATGTTTACAGAACCAGTCTCGTATATGACCGTGTTAACATTGTCCACTTGTACACTTAAGTAATAGGTTTGTCCAGGAACAATCGAATAGTCACTAGGTATAGCTAAATCATCCCATCCTGAAGTAGCAACAGTCGAAGAAGATTCACCGATTAAACCGCTAATTTGAGTACCGCTAAACGTGCTGTATAGAGCGGTTTCTACATTTCCCGATACAGCGCCTAACTCGACGCCAACAGATTGCAACGGTCCTGAGCTAGTTGCGATAATAGGGCAAAAGTAAACTTCACCGTTCCAATCGTTGAAAGAGCTTGTTGATGTTGGTGTGGAATCAGTGGTAGCGTGAACTAACGAGAGGTTAAGAAAAGCAGCGCTTAAACAAAGCAGAAATGCAATAGCCACAATCGCTTTTTTGTTTTTAAATTTTAATTGAACGTTCAATGTAATTACATCTCTAATAGAAAAACAAGAAAAAGGGTTAGTGACGACGTTTTGAATGACGACGCCTTGCAGGATGCTTATGCGTGACAGAAAAAGCTACGAAAGATAAGAGCCCAAAAAATGCGATAACACCTATAACCTCAAATAACAAAGTATTCGTAAACCAACTTTTAACATTGGTAACGATAGGCGTAACGACGGGAGTAGGGCTAATAGTCGGCTCTGAACTGGGCCAAGGTGTAGGATAACTCCCTGAACCACCACCAGGACTAGGTGAAGGTGTAGGGCTCGAAGGCGTAGGGCTCGGCTCTGAAACATAGCTGATACTAATTACTGAAACGGTAGTTCCGTCAAAACTTACTCCCCAGTTTGTTACATAAGCGTAGTTTCCGTTTGGAGTAATGGCTATTCCTTGAGGCCCATTTAATCCCGATACGGTGTCAACAAGGGTATCTGAAGTTAAATCTATAACGGACGCTGTGCTCGGAGTAGCGCTATTGACAGCGATAGCGTATTGACTATTCGGAGTTACAGCTACCCAATCGGGATTATCTAACCCTGACACTGTAGCAACAATCGAGTTAGAAGCTATACTGATAACGGTTAAGTCGTTACCCTCAAAATTTGATACAACGGCATAGTTTCCGTTGGGAGTAATAGCTATTCCTTGAGGATCATCTAACCCTGATATGGTAGCAACAACCGAGTTTGAGGATGTGCTGATAACTGAAACGGTGCTACTCCCTGCGTTTGCCACATACGCATAGTTTCCGTTAATGGCGATACCGTTAGGCGTGTTTCCTAAACCCGTCACTGTAGCAACAATCGTGTTAGAGCTAGTGCTTATCACTGAAACCGTATTATCCCCGTCGTTAGCAACGTAAGCGTATTGACCTGAAATAGCTATGCTGTAAGGTTGATCTAACCCCGTTATTGTGGCTGTTACCGTATTGGAGCTAGTGCTTATCACTAAAACGTTGTTAGCGTCAAAATTGCAAACATAAACATAGTTTCCGTCGGGAGTGACGGCTAACCCTTCGACAGCGTTTGAAAATCCCGTAACAGTTGCAACTATTGAGTTTAAGGATGTGCTAATAACTGAAACGGTGTTATGATACTCATTACTGACATAAGCGTATTGACCGTTAGGCGTTATAGCTACACAATACGGAGTAGATAACCCAGTGACCGTACTTGTTATCGCATCATTGACATATTGAGCGTGAGTTAAGTTAATTTGAGAAAAGCAAAAACAAGATAACACTAAGACCGAAAGAACGATTATTACGCTAAGTTTCTTCAGTTTCATTTTTAGACGCCTTTAATAGAAAAAACAAAAGAAAAAAGGGATTAATATTTTAGGTCTGTGACGTCAAAACCCGCGAGCGGTTCAACCGTGAAACCGATTTTTTCTAGCTCGTTTTTTATGCCTTCGACGTAATCCATGACATCTCTTGACGCCTTTGTATCTGTTTTCGTCATTAAATCAAGTTTGGCAGCTTGCAGATAGCCCTCTTCGCTAAGTTCGCCTTTTGTTGGTAGTTGTTCAACCGCGCTATCTTCGTATTTGCCTTTAAAGTTCTCTTTTTGATAAAGTTGCTGTGCTCGGTCAAGAATCTCTTTTTCAGAGGGTAAATGAGACTCTTCTTTTATGATTTTAGTCTCTGCTTTTGCAAGTTCCTTTTCAGCCTCTTTAACGATTTCTTTAGCCTTCTCAGGTTCTTTAGTAGCTTTCTTTTTAACAATCTTGAAATGATGTCGGGAAACCTTGCCTTTTTTGCTGTTATCCTGAATCATAAGTTTGGCAGAACCCCGTCGACGTGCAATCAGAGCCAATTTTTCAGCTTTAGCCTTATCGCCTTTGCTCTCCATGATTCTTTTCATTTCACTGTTGCTTATGCCTCTCCATGCTTGCAAGTACACAATGACGGTAGGCGTTATCTCCGCGAACTTCATAAGGTCTTTAGCAGAATGTTGATCTGAAGTGTGCTCAAAAGACCTGAGCGCTTTCAACGTATCAGCGTTTGGTTTTCCCTTGCCAAAACTTTTAAAAGTGCTTGTTCCATGCCTCTGTTGACCGTAAGAGCCTTTAGGTTTACCTCTATATGACAAGTTTCAAATCACTCAATAGAAAAATGGTTTAATGAGAAATCAAGATCAAACCAATAAAGAAAAGAAATGCTGACCAAAACAACGAAAAAATATAGTTCAAATATGTAATGAGCGATGACCCAAATAATACGATTTTACCAACTATTCGTGCGCTAAAATAACTGAGTGGATCCCAAAGAAACGTTATTTTTCCGATTAGAAAAGGCGTCCAAACGTGAAAATTGACTAAGAACGAACAGACGCTAAGGAGTAAGAATAAAATGCCTATTCCTTTTGACTTGCTACCCATTGAATCATCAAAAGAAAACTAAATGGGAGTAGAATACGAAGTATATCTTCAGAAAGTGTAGAGAATTCTCTTGACTTAGAGTTATTGAGGCAAAACTGTATAGCCGTGACTCCGTAAGCTATTTTTGATGTTTCCGATAAACTGATAATCACTAAAACTCAAGGGTTTATCTGTTGGCAGTTGGTCGACTGTTTTGAGGATTCGATATTTTCTTACTGAGCTGTCACCTGATACAGCTTCTAGACCCAGTTTTTGACTTTCGGATAAAAGCGCAATTTCATAAGCGTTCTTTTCTTGCAGTGTCAGGTCTGAAGGCAAAACCGTTTTTGCACCTGGAACCGTGAAAGTCGTTGGTCTAACAAGAAAAAGACTTACGCCTTGATCTAACGGTCTGTTCTGCCATGCCACAGTTTCAGGTTGTATCTTTTGCTCTGGAGGATCCGCGTTTCTGAAATAAACAACGTCCTCTTCTTTCGGTTGTTTCGGCTTCTTTTTTCTACCCAAAAACCCTACATGACCCCTTTTTTGATTGCCATAATTACCCTTTTGATTACCACGATAACTCAATGGTGAAACCTCTAATAGAAAAAAAGGTTTAGCGGTGTTTTCGGTGGCTAAGTAAACGCATAAATTAGAGTGATTAATCCAGAAAAGAAAAAGATTGCACCAAGGTCGAACGTCAACATATGATATAGAGGCACAGTGGAAAAGGCAAGTGTATAGCCCATCAGACTAATCGAATGAAGTGTCAGCGCACCATAAAGAAGTGTTGTACCTAAAACAAATAAGATCATGGACACCAAAACTAAAAACGCGCTCTTTACATCGTTTTTCTTCTTAACCAAGTCTAAAGACCTCAATAGAAAAAGAGAAAAGGGTTCTCTCCTATTGTATCATACGATTAACTTGATAACCGATGTTCATCATGAGAAAGAGTAACTAAGCCCCTTACAACTGTCGCAGAAAGTCTGCTCAGCTGAATAGACTTTTTCACTCGGGTACTAAGCCTTCTGGATTGCCCCAACCAATTATGTGGGTTTTCTGTTTTAAAGTGGTTTTTCCTTCATATGTCACAAGTTTTTCAGAAAGGAAACGGAGGAAAGGGAACACGGGAGAAGGTGATAAAAATTGAGTCGTAAGTCGTGGCCTTGCTTTCTGCTTTTCTGATAATCTCCCGATTCCCTCATAAGAAAAAAGTTCTTTTGTAAAAGTGCGCGCGCACCTTCAGCCATGGAAAAAATATACTAGCCAGCAACCCCCCACACATAAAAAGTAATAGACGCTAATAGATGCTTTTCTTACGTTTTACTATATCCTCTCTTACGTTTTAGTATATCCTCGCTTAGGTTTAGTTAAACGCTAAAATTGTTTAAAAAGAGTAGTTATGCGCTATATTTTGTAGCGGTTAACTATAATAGCGGTTAACTATTGTTACTCTTACCTACCTACCTCACTAATTATTGTATCAGATACAACAAGATTTAAATTAATCTACAGTATAGAAGAAACCATGCAAACAATCAAAGAGGAAGTTATAAAACTCATGTGTGACCGATGTGGTAACACATGGCAGCCAAGAGTCGATCTGCCGGTGAAATGTCCTAGGTGTGGACACCGTTTTGACTCTACAAGAATCAATAAAACTAAAAAGACTAACGTGACCCCCCGCCAGGAGAAGCACGTTAGCCAGCAATCCCCCGCACCTGACACGATACTGGAGACTACCGTTATTGATTGATAGCAATCGAAGCCTTTTAAGTTTTTTGCAGCCTAAAGCGCCAAAACCTCAGTTTTGCCATAATTGCACTTTCTTCACACAGTACACGACTAGTCATTGTCGTTTAGGCTACTCAACACACGCATCATGGAAAGCGTGTAAGCAGTTTTTGCCGATTGGAGAAAGGGAGAGACCATAATTGACCTGTAAAGAATTTAGAAACTGTGCCAACTACCAACTCGGAAAATATGCTTGCGACCACGAACCGACTAAGTGCGCTGATTTTACCGAAAAAATGATGATGACCTTGAGGTTTTGCCATTGAACCGATTTACTACCAATTTTAAACCACTTCAAGAACACTGCCAAGCTCAAGAAGCAGAAAAATATCCCTGCAAATTCGAGTTTGAATGTAAGCGAGAAAACAAATTCAACCCTAAAAATTATGCATGCAATCATGGGGGAGGGGTAGGCTGCAAAGTTTGGCGTGCCAAAACTAACCGGAAAATAGGCGAGCGACGATTGCCAGGGGATGCTTAAGTTTGCTTCAGCTACCTTTTGAAAAACTGAATCCGGCTGATGTTGAAAGTGTTATCTTCAATCTTAAAGATGGAAGAACATTAATTTACACGCCTAAACATGGCCTTCAGATTCAACGGAAAAAAACCTTTTTTTGCAGAGCAAAAACTCAGAGGAGGCTTTTTCATTGACTAAAGATTTTTGCTGTAATAGCTGTAAGCATCTCACTAAAGAAACCATAACCAAAGATACATTCAGGTATGTTTGCTCACGGTTGAAATGGGAAATTGCGAAAACCCTGATTAATGAAAGCCCGGGCGTTTGCGGAGCTGAACAACCATGACCGACGCTATAAAATTTAATCTAGTTTGCCGAACATGCGGAGGCCTAGTAGTACCCAGCTACATAGCCGAAAACGGACAACAAATTTACACATGCGAAAAAGCACACGCACGAAACGACCCATTAAAACAACCAATATTAGACAAAGAAGAAACAGAACCAACAGCAAAACAACTAAAAGAAGCTGCAAAAGAACAAGCAAAACAAAACGGTGAATCAGAAGAGGAAAAAGAAAAAAAGGGCTCTCAAGCTGAAAGACTTTATAAGTTAATTTGTGAAAGCAATATCGAATTATTCCATGACCAACACAAAATAGAGTTTGCATGTGTGCCTCTTGACCTTGACGCAGTTGACGCAGTTGACGCTGTTTCTGAAACTTCTACACCACCGCTGAAAAAAATTAATGAGGTAAAAGAGGGAGATTGTAATCCAGAAGGAGGCATAAAAGATTGCGGGAATACCGTCAAGTGCGTAAGTGCGTCAAAGGAAATAGTAAGATTAAAAGAGGAAAAATTTAGAACATATCTATCACATCTTTTATATGAAGCAGAGAAAACAATTTTAAACAGAGAATCCTCGACTCAAGTTATTCAACTATTGAAGTATACCGCTGCACACGGCAAATATTATAAAATGTCTAACCGTGTAGCTCTCGACCCCAGCGGCGACGGGTCAATATGGATAGACATGGCTGATTCACGACATAGGGCTTATCACATTACTAAAAACGGTTGGTGTCTTGAGGTAAATGTGCCTATTTTATTTATACGTTACGATCATCAAAGACCGTTAGTTGAGGCAGTGCAACATGGCGATCCAAGAAAACTTTTACCCTTTGTTAATATTGGTGCATGTAAAGACGCTGTGCTGACCGCTCATAGACAGCTTTTATTATTGGTGCAATCTGCATCTTACTTTATCCCTGATATTTCGCATCCAGTTAACGAGATGCATGGCTGCCCCGGCTCACATAAGAGTACAGCACAGAGGTATATCCGAACAGTATTCGACCCTTCTTCAGCGCCTTTGCTTGGGATTCCGAGAGATGAAAACGCAGCTCTCCAAGTGCTAGATCATCATTACATACCGATTTTTGACAACTTGGAATATTTGCCTCGATGGTTTAGTGAGATGTTATGCAAAGCTGTAACTGGAGCGGGTCAAGAGAGTCGCGCATTGTATACTGATGATGATTCTTTTATTCGTTCGTTTAAGCGGTGTATCATGCTTAATGGCTTAAATTTGTCAGTAACTAAAGGCGACTTACTGAATAGGACAATCATGCATCCAACTGAGCCAAACGTTGAGCGTCGCACAGATCAAGAACTTGAAACAGAATTTAACAAAGTTTTACCTGAAATTTTGAGCGGTTTTCTTGATGTCATTGTTAAAGCATTGAATCTTAAAGATACGGTTAAGCCTTCAAAACTTTTTCGGCTATCAGATTTTACAGAATGGGGTTGTATCTTGGCTGTTGCTCTCGGTGAAAAAGAAGAGGATTTTATTGAGGCTATGGAAGAGAACTTGAAAAGTCAAAACACGGCAGACATTGAGAATAACGTAGTAGCTGACGCCTTTCTAGCGTATTGTAAAGAAAACTTGGCTCTTACTAATGCTACTGAAGATAACCCTGGGGTTAACACTCCTGACTATGTTTTTAATCAGGTTACTTCCACGGCCACCCAGCTTAATATGAATGTAAAAAGCAAACGTTGGCCTACTGCTGCATGTTATTTTACTCATCAACTTAACAACTCTAAAAACGCGATTATTGCAAGTGGTTGGAATTTTGAGGTAGTACCAAAAGGGTCAAGGCGAGAAATGCGTATCTGGAAAACAACACCACTAGAAACACCGCCAACTCCTAAGCGTTATTGTTCTGTTGAATGTGTTAACTTCGATAAGCCAAGTTGCACGGCGCCTAACTGGGGAGATTTAAACAAGCTATCTGAAATTCCGTTAAGATGTCCGGGTTACAGCTATATAGGCGCTCCAGAGGAGGATTCAGTTTGACCGCAACAGAAAGCGTTAACGAAATTCTCGAATCCTACACACCTGACAGCTTGAAAAAGAAACTCTCCAACCTTGAGGCCTTGCTAAAGTCTGTTGATGCTCGGAGTAAACAGCCGCCGATTGTTATAGTGACTTTCTCAAATCGTGCCTCCCTCAATGGCAAGCATTTCTGTGTTGACTGTAACAAACGACTTCGGACGCATGGCGCTGTCCGGTGTGCCTCTTGTAATATGAAAATTGTAGGCAAAAACCATCTTGAAACCCGAAAAATTAAGGGAGGCTCCTAAAATTGGAGTCTCAAATCGCTATTAAATGCCCTTCTTGTCATAGTGAGAAGTTCTTTAAAGATGGCCTTAGAGTTTTGAGTGACGGCTGTAAAGCACAGAGGTTTCTATGTAGAAGTTGCGGTTTCCGTTTTAGTAATGGGCAAGTGTTAAATGTTGAGAATACTAATGTCAAGGATAGCCAAATATGCGCAATCCTGCAGGATAAGGCGAAAAATTTGGAACCGTCAACAGAAATCAAGACTGTTGCGGGTGTAAAAGAAAGTAGTCTCTTAGAGTACGCTTGGAAGCTGAAAAAGAGAGGATTAGGCGACAACACGATAACAGTACGCTGCTCAGTGCTTGCCGGATTAATCGGAAAAGGAGCCGACCTTAAAAATCCTGAATCAGTCGAAACCGTTTTAGCAGTTGAACCCGAGTACAACGACAAAGAGAAACCAAGCAAAAAATACATAGCAGTTTGCAGCTACAAAAGCTACTGCAAAACGCTAAAGATTTTCTGGGAGCCAATCAAAACCAACTATCAACCGAAAGAAGCCTTCATAGCAACACCTGACGAATTAAAACTATATGTTAACGCCGCAGGACACCGATTAGGAACTTACCTTTTAGCGACACATGACACTGGAGCAAGACGCGGGGAAGTTTGCCATATCAAATGGTCCGACCTTAACACCGCTAACTGCACAATCAGCATCAATCAACCTGAAAAAGGTAGCAGACCCCGAACAATCAAAGTACCTGAAGCCACAATAGCAAGAATCCAATCCTTAAACCGTAAATATCAGCCGTATATTTTCTGCCCACACCCGAAGACCTACACTGACCAATTCAAGAATTTACGTCTCAAAATTTGTAGAGAGAACCCAGGCGAAGCTGACCGGCTTAGTCTAATCCACATTCACACTTTCCGCTATGGCTTTGCACACCGCTTAATCAAGCAGCTTAGGCCCCAGAAAGAAGTTCAACAGAAACTAGGCCATAAAAGCAGCAACTCCACCGACAAGTACACCAACACGGTAGTTTTCAATGATTTAGACTGGGAGACAGCTAGAGCTTCAACAGTGGAAGAAGCTGAAAAACTGGCTAGTCAAGGCTACACCAAATACGACGAAATCGGAGGAGTGCATCTGTATCGGAGGATTAAGGCATGAGAGAAAAGGCGTTTATTAATCAAAAAACGCGACCTTCGAGACTAATAAACGCTATCCCCTTAGCAACTTTTCCGACAGAAGCTAAAAAACAAAATCCCACATCAAAATGCCTCCACTATAAGGTATACTATTTGCTACAGAAATTCGTCAACAAAAAGAAGTTAACCTTTCGTCTTTTTGAACCCTGCATAGTTGACTAAATGTTAATTACTTAAACAGTAAATCCCACTTATTTGAGAGAAAAACAGATAATCAAAAAGCAAACGCAAAGGTTAATAGATATAATCGAATTTTACCGATGGTGCTTCATGACTCATGCAGCTTAATTATGCCGCTTGAGTCGGCAGCCAATTTAACTTAAAAGATAGGTGCATGGACGGTTAAGAATGAAGGTCTACGTTAGAACTCCAGCCAGACTTCATTTAGGATTTATTGATTTAGGAGGCGAACTGGGGCGGGTTTTTGGCGGAATAGGAGTAGCCATAAATCGTCCTAGCGTGATTCTTGAGGCTGAATCATCCCAAGATCTTGAATTTAAGGGCGAAAAAAGCGAAAATTTACGACCCATAGTGGAGCTATTGCTTAAGAAGTATAACATAAAACCCCAAGTTTCTATTAACGTAAGGCAAACTATCCCTGAGCACGTTGGATTAGGCTCCGGAACCCAGTTATCGTTAGCCGCTGCCGTTGCAGTATCAAAGCTTTTCCATATGAAGGTCTCTGTTGAAAGTCTTGCGCGTTTAACGGGAAGGGGACAGGTTTCTGGTGTGGGAACAGCGCTTTTCGAGCAAGGCGGTTTTGTTGTTGAAGCTGGATTAAAAAGTCAAGGAAACAAGCCCAATCCACAAGCCTTGGAAAACCTTCCGCCTGTAATATTCCGTCAGTCATTTCCAGAGGATTGGTTTTTTGTTGTAGCTATCCCCCACGTTAAGAAAGGATTATCTGGATCACAGGAAGCCACAGCGTTTAAGCATTTGCAGCCTATGCATAGAGAAAAAGCCGCCCTCATAAGTCACCTGATAGTTATGGGTCTGCTGCCAGCACTCAAGGAAAGAGACATAGAAACCTTTGGAAAATCCTTAACCGAAATTCAAAATATAGTGGGAGACTACTTTGCAGCTGTTCAAGGAGAACGTTTTTCAAGCTCCCCAGCAGGAAAATGCATAAAGCACATGCTGAAAAACGGAGCCCATGGCGCTGGGCAAAGTTCCTGGGGACCAACCGTTTACGGACTTGCCCATGGCAAGGTAGAAGCAAAAAAATTATCCATTTCAACTAAGAGGTTCTTGCAAGAAAGCGTTGGCGGGCAAGTATTCTTCACAACAGCAAACAATAAAGGAGCCTACATAAAATCATCAACTTCATAGAATCCATAGCTTGGCAGAACGCTGAAAAAGCAAGATTTATCCAGAATAATTGAGGAAAGAAAACGTGAACTTTACATTAGATGATTGGTTGCCGTGGTATAACAAAATTCTTGAAACCTTCGGGTACGACCAGTGCGAAGACCAGCGGGCAACTGATTTGCTAAGCGTACTGCTGGCTGAGCGGGTTGGGCATGTGGCTGACCTAAGGAAGCTAATTGAAAATAGACCCGTGTTGGTTTTTGGTGCTGGTCCATCTCTTGAAGAAGACCTCAGACAAGTCATGAAAGAAGGACTCTTGCAAAAGACTGTGACCCTTGTGGCCGATGGAGCGACAACAGCTTTCGTTCAAATATCAGGAACAGCGCCAAATGTAATCGTAACCGACTTGGATGGAACAATTAGCGATATTGTTTATGCTCAGCGTCTAGGGGCTATCGTGGTTATTCATGCGCATGGCGATAATATTGATAAGTTGAAAAAATATGTGCCAGCGTTCTCCAAAGCTATAGGTAGCACACAGGCGCATCCTCGTTCCAATGTCCATAATTTTCTGGGCTTCACTGACGGTGACCGAGCAGTCTTTCTAGCAGCAGGGATGGGGGCTAAACTGATCGCATTAGCGGGAATGGATTTCGGATACATTGTAGGCCAATACTCCAAGAAGCATGTAGCATCTATTGAAGTTAAGCGAAAAAAGCTTAAGATCGGTAAAGAATTGCTTGAATGGCTAGCTGCTGAAACGCGCGAAAAAATAAAACTTTATAATATCACGTTTAACGGGGAAACCATTAAAGGATTTAGAAACATCAAAACCGCAGATTTAAAAAAGTTTATCTGAAGCGCAAAATGGTGAAAAACAGGCTTTTTTGGTGAAGAGCGCGCTGCCTTGTCCCGATATTACGTGATGTGGTGGCTAAAATCTACTTTCTGGCATGTATGTGATATATGAAAAATGTATCATTTGAAAAATGGGGATAAAAAACGCGCGCCAGTCTGTTGCTAATTCGATTGGTTTGTGTTAATTTCTGCTATCTTGCTAGCATGGTGATGGATCTGGTTTTTTCCGGTCTGTTCAATCTTAACGCTGCTAATGCATTTAGGAGCATGGCGATAATGCAG